>CAJDUV010000057.1_pt1 | contig 11909 bp, 9 predicted proteins | sample 7391201 | NCBI WGS metagenome assembly CAJDUV01 (sample SAMEA7055680, study PRJEB34461) | soil metagenome | biome: terrestrial ecosystem; feature: Peninsula; material: soil | place: Antarctica | collected 2016 | reverse complement strand
AAATTCAATATGGGCTTAACAGGCAATCGGGTTATGACAAAGACAATCTGATATATGTTTTTACGCAGGGTGAGGTTGATAAACATTATCAATCTATCAAGAATGAATTGCTAAATGACGGTTGGGCAACATCCATAACCCAGTCCGGTAATCCTATCACTCAAAAATGGAGTGATGAAAATGGACTTCAATGGAATGGTAGTTCCAAAGCAGATGAAAAAATTGATTTCATTCGCTTTCAATCTGACGCTGATTTTGCAAAAACAATAGGAGTGAAAATGTTAGAAGGCCGCGATATAGATGTGTATAATTTCCTTACAGACAGTAATGCAATTGTACTAAATGAATCAGCAGTGAGAGCGATGCATGTTAAAGATCCTATAGGCATGATCATCAGAGAAACCGGGGATAGCATCCGATACCATGTGGTAGGTGTAGTAAAAGATTTTGTAATAGAATCTCCATTCCAGCAAACAATAAATCCGTTGATAATTTTTGGACCCGGAAAGATGTTTGCTCAAATATTGCACATTAGACTCAATCCCGCCAAAACCACGACCGCTGATATAAATGGTTTAGAAAAGGTATTTAAAAAGTATAACCCTGATTATCCTTTGGAATACGTTTTTGTTGATGAATCTTATGCCAATAAATTTAAAGATGCACAGCGCACCGGATCGTTGGCAGCATTATTCGCCGGTCTTGCCATCTTCATTTCCTGCCTGGGTCTTTTTGGATTAGCTACTTACATGGCAGAAAACAGGATCAAAGAAATCGGCATCAGGAAAGTGTTAGGCGCTTCTGTGAGTGGCATCGCTTCTTTGTTGTCACTTGATTTCTTAAAATTAGTAGGTATTTCATTTTTGATTGCAGCTCCGGTTGCATGGTGGGCTATGAGTAAATGGCTCGAAACTTATACTTACCGTATTCACATGGAATGGTGGGTGTTTGCACTAGCTGCTGTATTGTCCATATTGATTGCGATCATTACTGTAAGTTACCAGGCAATAAAAGCAGCGGTGGCTAATCCGGTAAAGAGTTTGAGGAGTGAGTAGGAGAATGTCTGAACCATGATTTACCTGATTTAAAAATTAGCATGGTTCGGAAAACAATTATAAAACCTGCCTGCGGATAGGTAAGTCATTTGATCTTATAAATATAGTTTAGACAATGATAAAAAATTATTTCAAAATCGCCTGGCGTAACCTGATGAAATATAAGTTCATCTCGTTCATTAACTTATTCGGTTTAGCGATCGGCCTTACCTGCTGTTTGCTAATCACCACTTATGTTCTGAATGAATTAAGCTTCGATCGTTATAATAAAAATGCCGAAAATATCTATCGTGTTACCAGGAGTTTTAATAATCAGGATGGTGTGGTTTCGCTTAATTTAAGTACGGTATCGCCTCCTTTCGGATATTATTTTCCAACTGATTTTCCGGAAATAAAAAAGATGACACGCCTGCTAAACACGGGAACAATTCCTTTTAAGTATAAAGAAAAGCTCATTAGTGAACCCAACGTTTATTTTGCTGATGAAAATTTGTTTAATGTTTTTACTTTAGAAGTTTTAAAAGGGAATCCAAATACAGCGCTGGAAGATCCTTTCAGCGTAATGATGAGTGAGGACGAGGCAAAAAAGTATTTTGGAAATGAAGATCCGATGAATAAAGTAATCAGAGCCAATAACCAGTTCGATCTGAAAGTAACTGGTATTTATAAAGGCTTTCCTGAAAATTCTTTTATGCATCCTGGCGTATTAATTTCTTTCAATACATTAAAAGATTCAGCGGTTTACGGCGCAGAAAATCTCCGGACTAATTGGGGAAATAATTCTTTTTTTACGTTTCTTGAACTCCCGGATCATTATGATATCAAAAAAATGATCGAACGCTTTCCTTCATTTCTTGATAAGAGAATGGCAGGCCAATATGGCGCAAATCAACCATCAAAATTTACAAAGCTTGGTTTGCAAAAACTTACAGATATTCATTTGTATTCCCATACCGATTATGAAGCAGAGCCAAACGGAGATATTACCCGCGTTTATATTTTCAGCGCTATTGCTTTATTTATTTTGTTAATTGCCTGTATCAATTATATGAATCTATCCACTGCCCGCTCTGCATTACGGGCAAAAGAAATTGGCATACGAAAAGTAATTGGCGCAAGAAAAAAAGAATTAATTTTTCAGTTTCTAAGCGAGTCAGTGATCATGGCGTGGACAGCCATTTTAATCGCTTCCCTTCTTTTATATTTTACATTGCCCTGGCTCAATCAAATTTCAGGACAAGAACTCTCAGTAAGCATTTTATTGAAATGGCAGGTATTGGTTACGCTTTTTGTAACGCCGTTTATGGTGGGTATTTTATCCGGACTATATCCTGCCTTATTCATGTCTTCATTCCAACCGGTAAAAACTTTGAAAGGATTATTCAAAGCCGGTGGTGGCAATATTTCGTTTAGAAAAGTTTTGGTGGTGGTGCAGTTTACCATTTCTATCGTACTTATTATTACAACGATTATTGTTTTTCAGCAATTACGCTATATGCAGGATACTTCATTAGGTTATGATAAGGGACACATCATCACGATACCTTATTCTAATTCAATTAATCCCCAATACGATGCGTTCAGAAATGACCTGTTACAAAAGCAGGGAATAAAAGATGTAGCCCGCTCTTCACGTATTCCAACAGGAAGATTGCTGGATGGTGATGGCGCCTCCGCTATGGTTGGCGATTCCATGCGTCCTGTAACTGCCGACATAAAAAATGTATCTGCTGATTATGATTTTATTTCTACTTATGGAATTCATATAGTCGCAGGAAGAAATTTTTCGCGCGATTATATTTTGGATACTTCCAATTTTATTTTGAATCAATTTTATTTTGAATGAATCAGCCATAAAAGCCATCGGCTGGAAATCTCCCGAGGAAGCTATTGGCAGAAATTTTAAATACGGGAATACGAAAGGGCATGTAATTGGTGTTATAGGTGATTTTCATTTTGAATCGCTGCAACATAAAATCGTTCCTATTGTTTTACTCAATCCGGCAACTACTCCAACGAATTCCCGTTTCAACTATCTTTCTATAAAAATTGCAGGTAAAAATATTGCGGCTTCATTAGCATCCGTTGAAAAAATATGGAAAACTTATTTGCCTGAGTGGCCTTATCAATACACTTTTCTCAATGAAAATTTTAATAAATTATATCAGTCAGAACAACGTCAAGGTACTATTTTTACCATTTTTTCATGCATCGCCATATTCATTGCCTGCCTGGGTTTGTTTGGTTTATCGGCTTTTGAAATTACACAACGTGTAAAAGAAATCGGAGTAAGAAAAGTGCTGGGAGCCAAAGTAACTTCCATTGTGACTTTATTGTCTAAAGACTTTTTAAAGCTGGTATTTGTTGCAGCTCTCCTCGCTTTCCCAATAGCCTGGTTTACCATGTCGCATTGGTTGCAGGATTTTGCTTATCGAATTAAAATTCATTGGTGGGTTTTTGTGCTTTCAGCGGTTCTTGCATTGATCGTGGCATTGGTAACAGTAGGCTTCCAGGCGATAAAAGCCGCGACTGCCAATCCCAAATTGATAAGATAACAGTTATGCGACACGAAATTAAAAAAGCTAAGAACTAAAAACAAAACAATGTTCAAAAACTATTTGAAAATCGCTATTCGTCATGTTACGAAACATAAATTGTTTTCCCTGATCAACATTTTATGCCTTTCTATCGGCATTATATTTTCAATGATCATTGGTATTTATATTTTGAATGAAGAAGCGGTGAATACTAATCTTAAAAATGTAGAGAGTCAATATATAATTAAGAGTAATTGGAAGTTGAAAGATATGGGGCTTGATATTACAACACTCGGCCCACTTGCAAAAACTTTAAAAACCGAATACCCCAATCTTGTGGCTGATTATTATCGGTAAAATCCTGGTAATCATTGACTGCAAGGATATGCCTTACAGAATAGATCAGCATATAGTTTCCTATTTATTTGCAGGAATTATTGTATTATTGTATTTGCAACGGCATTTATATTTATCACAATACAATGTTATAAAACCGCAGTGTCCAATCCTGTAAAGAACTTGAGAACAGAATAAATATAAATGTGAAAATTGAAAAATTGGGAAATTAAGGTATTTGTTTGTTACTGTTAGCAAATGAAAATCAGTTATAAAATGTTTATTTTTTTTTAGTTTCAGGCACTAGAGAAGATTGAGCCATTTCAAAAAGAATGTAAGAGAATTGTAAAAATTTTAAATTGTATAAAAAATACCTGTACATTCATTTTCTTTCACTTAAAAATTAATCAAATGTTCGATGAAATTTTAAAGATGGTAAAAGACCATTTAGCAGAAAATCCTGAAGTAGCTGCTGCAATTCCTGCCGATCAGGCAGATGCAATACATAATGAAATTGCAACTCATATTACTAATGGAGTTTCCACAACAGCCGCCAACGGTAGCGGTGGAATAGGCGGAATATTGGGCAAGCTTGAAAGCAGTATGGCTTCCGGTGGCACAATAACCAGTGCAATAGAAGGTGGATTGGTGAGCAGCCTTACAAGTAAATTCGGGTTGCCTCCATCAGTAACGGGAGCTATTGCAGGTGCATTGCCGGGATTGCTTCAAAAGTTTTCTCAGAAGCAACAATAAAACATCAGTGTAATTTTTTTTCAAAAGTAAAGCGTTTGCTTTTACTCAATATGCAAGACACCAACACCGCGAACAAGCATCCCAGCTTGCCTTTGCAGTATTGCCGGTATTGACAAATTTGGTTTTATTATTGCCCCCGGTAATATACCCTGAACAACCCTGGTTAGAATAGTTATCTTCATGCTTAGTCCCCGGAAACGTTGGGCGAGCAACCGGGCAGCTATCTATTCAAAAGAATTTCTTGGATAACGTATGGAAGGCTTTCAGGTACTTGCAGCACGTCTCCTAACTACCTCAAATTGTTTACACCCTGTAAACTGTTATTAAAAGCGTTTACAAGATCGCCGGGTTTTCCTCTCTATGTGATACAACTTTTGTAAGATTTGCCTCAAATGTAGAAAGGCTGGGTGCCTGGTCAAATGCTTCCATTTTTGTCTGCATGCTGCCCGGAGAAATAGTAATTTTTTCCATAAAATTTTAGTGACACACTTTTGCCTTTCATTATTGCGGGGGCAATATAATTTTTCGTCTAAGCATTACCGTAATTTCAATAATAATTTCATTTCTGTCAGGCTCGCTTACTATGTCATTTTCCCGCACCGGCAAAGGGATTTTGCTACCGGCTGTTTCAAAATTGGATTGTTCTGCCATTTAAGAAGTTTTATATTTAATTTTCAACAAAAATGATGTCATTAAAATCTCTTCTGCCACTATTGATTAAGGGTTGATGACAAAAAAAAATTTAGTGTATCAAACCGAAACACCTACTGTATCAAAACCGGACAGTTATATTTTTTTTTAAAACCTAACCCGTTGAAAATGAATGTAGAAATACGTGGCTTGATTTTTTGAGGAAAGTAGGTGAACAAATGAATAAAAGATGAGGGATGCTAATAATTTTAAATATGGTTATTCCGTGGTCAACGGATTAAAAATGTATTATGAAATTTATGGCTCGGGAAAGCCATTGGTACTTATCCACGGTGGTGGCTCTACGATAGCAACTTCTTTTGGCAGAATTATTCCTCAGCTTGCCAAACATCGACAAATCCTAGCAGTTGAATTACAGGCTCACGGACATACCAATGACCGCAATACGGTTCTCACATTTGAACAAGATGCAGACGATGTTGCCACACTTTTAAATAATTTAAAAATCCCAAAAGCAGATTTTTTAGGTTTCAGTAATGGCGCTCATGCGGTAGTGGAAATTGCACTCAGGCATTCCGGATTGATCAACAAAATAATTTTAGCATCCGGTGTTTATCAACGGAGTGCAACAGCGCCACAGTTTTTCGAAATATTTGATGTAGCATCGCTTACAACTGATTTTCCAGAGGTCTTAAAAGAAGGTTACCTAAAAGCAAATAATGACCTGGCCGCTCTGCAAAATATGTTTGATAAAGATGTTCAAAGAATGAAGGTATTCAAAGGTTGGACCAATGATCAGTTGAAAGAAATAAAAGCACCGACATTACTCATAAGTGGTAACAAAGACATTATCAACCCTGAAAAAGTAGTTGAAATTTATCGCCTTATTCCTGATAGTGAACTCGCTATTTTGCCAGGAGGCCATGGAGATTACCTTGGCTCTATAGAAACATTGCGCAGTGATAAATGGGAACAAACTTATGCATCAGGATTGATAGAGCATTTTCTTGACAAAGAATAAAATGGAAAACAATCCTATTTGTTAGTTTGCTGTAAAAGAGTAAAAAAATGATTCAGAATTTATTTAAAAAATCAGCAGAGTTTAAAATGGGTATCCCACGAAAAGGGTTCAATACCAGAAGATCTTTATCTCCTGTCACAATGCAGGATGCATTGGCAGAAACAGCTAATTCAAGAAATTTATTGTCTTTGGGATCACGACAATCGGTAATAACTATTTCTACATCTATCAATGCAGCTTTTGCAAGAAATTCTCTTATGGCAGAAAGCCTTTTATCAAGCGGCAAATATTTTTCAAACTTTAACCGAACAAAAGTTTCGGCAAACTCATCAAAAGTTGCAACAGAATATATCATAATACCGGTATCAAAAGCCTTATATGCTCAACTGCTTTTTGAATCAGCCAGAATATATGCGCTGATAAGAGTGTTGGTATCAAAAATAAAAGGTTTAGTCATCATCGCTCAAAAGATCATTGAGGATTTCTTCCGTAAGTCCGTTTCTTTCCGCTTCAGCACTAAGGTCATCCAGAAATTTTTTATGGCTGCCGGCTGTAACATTGTTAATCATTTTTTTCAAAGCGATAGAGACCGATTCATTAAAGCGATTTTTCGTTTTAGGACTAAATTTTCCGAACGCTGTAGCTGTGGGTTCATCTACTTCAATTACTATTCTTTCCATAATAAACAATATTTGTTAGTTCAAATTTACAAATAATAATCCATGCTTAAAAACTATGTCAAAACCGCCTGGCGTAACCTTATGAAGCATAAAACTTTTTCTTTCATCAACATTGCCGGGTTATCTATTGGTATTGCTGTTTGTTTTATCATAATGATGTATGTGCAGAATGAATTGAGCTTTGACCGCTTTAATAAAAATGCAGACAGGATTGTTCGCGTCGTTTTCAAAGCAGATATCAACGGTGGTAAAATTTTTGAAGCCAATGTAATGCCGCCGGTTGCACAGGCAATGAAAAATGATTATCCTGAAGTGCAGGATGCGACGAGGTTGCAGCAGGCAGGCACTCCGAAAGTTACTTACAAAGACAAGAGTTTTAAAGATGATGAGATGGCTTTTGTTGATCCGAACTTTTTCAACATTTTCACACTGCCTCTCATTGAAGGCGACGCTAAGACTGCCTTGCAACAACCAAACACGATTATTATTTCTAAAGAAATTGCAAAAAAATATTTTGGTGAGGAAGACCCGTTGGGTAAAACTTTAGAATTTCCCGACAACAAGGATGCCTCTTTTAAAGTAACGGGTGTAATTGATAAAGTGCCTGCCAATTCACATTTTCATTTTGATTTGTTTGCTTCAATGTTGAGTTTGGATAATGCCAAGTCTGATTCATGGATGGAGTCTAATTTTTTCACTTACCTGTTATTGAAAAAAGGAGCTGATTATAAAAAATTAGAAACAAAACTACCGGGTATGGTAGAAAAATATATGGGGCCGCAGATACAGCAAAGTATGGGCATCAGTTTAAAGCAATTTATAACAAAAGGCAATCATTTAGGATTCGCTTTGCAGCCATTAACTTCTATCCATTTGTATTCTCATTCCAATTATGAATTAAGCCCAACGGGAAACGCAATGTATGTCTATATCTTCGGAGCTATCGCCATTTTTATGTTGCTGATTGCCTGCATTAATTTTATCAACCTCTCCACAGCAAGCGCTTCTCAAAGGGCTAAAGAAGTGGGCGTTCGTAAAGTAATTGGCTCAGGAAAAATTCAACTCATCAAACAATTTTTAATCGAATCTGGATTGTTGGTCTTTATCGCACTGATTATCTCAAGTGTTTTAGTAAAACTTGCATTACCTGTTTTCAATACAATTTCCGGGCAGAATTTACATTTTTATTTTAGTTTCAAAATAATTTCTGCGTTTATCGGGCTTGGTTTATTGGTAAGCTTCATTGCGGGCTTATACCCTGCTTTTTATCTTTCGTCATTCAAGCCTATTGAAGTATTAAAGGGCAAATTTACTCCCGGCAATAAAAGTTTTGGCCTGCGAAGCAGCCTGGTTGTTTTCCAGTTTTTTATTTCTGTTGGGTTGATAATAGGAACTATTGTAGTGTGGCAACAAATGAGATTTATTCAGAATAAAAATTTAGGTTACGATAAAGAACAATTACTTACCATTCCTAATTCTTATGCTTTGGGGAAAAATGAAGAAGTGTATAAACAGGAAATGCTCAGTGACCCTCGTGTTGTAAATGCCACTGTTTCATCCTACAAACCTGCGGGGCCAAGTAGCGGAAGTAATGCGCTTGCTTATCCACTGGGGCGCGATAATGAAATTATGAGAACGCAGGAATACCATGTAGATGAAAATTACATTCCCACGTTTGAAATGAAAATGGCCAATGGCAGAAATTTTTCTAAAAGTTTCACCACCGATTCTACGGCGATGATCATTAATGAAAGTGCAGCAAAAGCTTTTGGCTGGAACGACCTGAGTGCAGTGGGACAAACAGTTGTACGCCAAAACAGCACCCGTGGAAATGATGTGCCTTTCCATGTGATCGGTGTCGTAAAAGATTTTAATTTTCAATCATTGCATGAGCCTATAACACCTTTGTTGATGACCCTGGCTCCCGATTATGGCCTGATCTTTAAAGTAAAAACAGCAGACGTTAAGAGTTTACTTGCCACCATGAAAACGAAATGGGATCAGTTCAATACCGGCGAGCCTTTCACCTTTACTTTTATGGATGATCTGTATAATAAAACTTACGCTGGAGAACAAAATACCGGAACGATACTTAACATTTTTGCATTGCTTACCATACTCGTTGCCTGTCTCGGATTATTTGGCTTAGCTACTTATACAGCAGAACAACGCACCAAAGAAATAGGCATTCGCAAAGTACTTGGTGCAAGTGTTACCTCCATAACTAAAATGCTTTCAAAAGATTTTATCAAGTTGGTATTTATTGCCTGTCTGATTGCTTTTCCATTATCATGGTGGGCTATGAATAAATGGTTGCAAAGTTTTGCGTATCGTATTCATATTAGTTGGTGGATTTTTTTAGTTGCAGGAATAGCGGCTATTTTGATTGCAATAATCACAGTAAGTTTCCAGGCGATAAAAGCGGCGGTGGCAAACCCTGTCAAGAGCTTAAGGACAGAATAATGAAAAAATTATGAATACAAACTAATAATATCAAACGCATTTTTTATGTTTAAAAATTATTTAAAAACCGCATTCAGAAATCTTTCCAAAAGCAAAGGTTTTTCTGCCATTAATATCATTGGACTAGCCTGCGGACTGGCTACCTGCCTGCTCATTCTTTTATATGTTGCTGATGAATTAAATTATGATCATTATAATAAAAAATTAGATCAAATTTATCGTGTTGACGGAGATTTGCAATTTGGCGGCCACCACTTTGACCTTGCAGTTTCACCTGATCCTTTGGGTTCAGCATTAAAAAGTGAATTTCCCCAGGTGCTGCAATATGTACGGTTGCGCGACCACGGAGGTTTTTTGGTAAAAAAAGGAAATCAAAACATACAGGAAGATAGGGTGATTCTTGCTGACTCTACTTTGTTCGATGTGTTTACATTGCCAATGATAGCCGGTGATCCGCATACTGCCCTGGTAAATCCAAATTCTGTAGTACTCACAGAAAGTATGGCTAAAAAATATTTTCCTCAAACTGAAGCAACCGACATAGTTGGCAAAACGCTTACTGTTAATGACACCTCCCTTTATAAAATTACAGGCGTAATAAAAGATGTTCCAAAAGAATCCCATTTTCATTATGACTTTTTTGTTTCCATGTATGGCCAGCTTTCACCTTATGAAATTAACCAATGGACCAGCAATAATTTTAATACCTACATTGTATTGGACAAAAACGCTAACCCAAAAAAATTAGAATCGCAGTTGGATGATTTTGTAATGAAGTATGTGGAACCATTTTTTAAATCTTTGAACCTTACAAAAGAAGAATTTAAAAAGCAAGGAAATTATTTGCATTATAATTTAATGCCATTAAGCCGCATTCATTTATATTCTCACAAAGAAAGCGAACTGGAGGCCAATGGAAATATCCAATATGTCTATATTTTTTCTGTGATTGCACTTTTTATTTTATTGATAGCATGCGTCAATTTTATGAATCTCTCTACTGCCCGCTCTTCAGGCCGTGCTAAAGAAGTCGGGGTAAGAAAAGTATTGGGTTCATTGCGTAAAAATCTCGTGACGCAATTCCTTACAGAATCTATGCTCATCAGTTTTATTTCAATGATACTTGCTTTAATGATTGCCGTTTTATTATTACCTTACTTCAATACACTCAGCGGAAAAGAGTTAACTACACAAGCATTTTTTGCTCCCTGGTTATTACCTTCCTTAATGCTTCTTGCAATAATTGTTGGACTGTTAGCTGGTATTTATCCTGCATTTTATCTTTCCTCTTTTAAACCGGTTGCAGTGCTGAAAGGAAAGATATCAACAGGTTTTAAAACAGGATGGTTGAGGAGTGGCCTTGTTGTTTTTCAATTTGCGATATCTATTTTTCTTATTATTGGCACACTGGTTATTTATTCACAGCTTAATTATATTCATAATAAAAATATCGGGTACAATAGAGATCATGTTTTAGTAATAAAAAATACCGATGCACTTGGTAAAGAAGCCGAAGTTTTTAAAGACGAGGTTCTTATACTTAGCGGTGTGCAAAATGCAACGATGACGGGTTATTTACCCACTTCAGGATGGCGAAGCGACAGCCCACTTTTTCCAACACCTACAACTGATACAAAAGATGCAGTGAGCACTCAAATATGGAGGATAGATGAAAATTATATTCCTACACTCGGTATGAAAATGGAGCAGGGAAGGAATTTCTCAAAAGATTTCCCCACTGATTCTTCAGGCATTATCATTAATGAGGCTTTTGCAAAGTTGATAGGATTCAGGGATGCCGTGAATAAACCGCTTTATTATATGAATAATTTCCCATCAAAAAATTTTACAAAATATCATGTAATAGGTGTAGTAAAAGATTTCAATTTTAATTCTTTGCATGATGTGGTTACGCCGTTGGTATTCTTGTTATCTCCTCAAAAAGGAAGTATAGCTTTTCGTGTTAACACGGCACACATCAATACGCTCATCTCCTCTATCCAACAAATTTATAAAAATGTAGCACCTGGACAGCCCTTCATATATTCATTTATGGATGCTGATTTTAATAAGACTTACCTCGCAGAACAAAAAATGGGCGGTCTTTCTATGACGTTTTCTATTCTTGCCATATTGATAGCATGCCTTGGACTTTTTGGTCTGATCACTTATGCCGCAGAGCAGCGCACTAAAGAGATTGGTATCAGAAAAGTTTTAGGGGCAACGGTTACTAATGTAACCACCATGCTTTCAAAGGATTTTTTAAAATTGGTTTTGATTGCATCACTTATTGCTTTTCCTGTCGGCTGGTGGGCAATGAATAAATGGTTACAAAGTTTTGCATACAGAATTCATATTAGCTGGTGGATATTTTTGGTTGCCGGAGTTATTGCAATTTTGATCGCATTGATAA
>CAJDUV010000047.1_pt1 | contig 11956 bp, 10 predicted proteins | sample 7391201 | NCBI WGS metagenome assembly CAJDUV01 (sample SAMEA7055680, study PRJEB34461) | soil metagenome | biome: terrestrial ecosystem; feature: Peninsula; material: soil | place: Antarctica | collected 2016 | reverse complement strand
CCTTTCCCCAATTTACTGTGATGCCTGCTGTAAAGAAAATAAATCGCCAACCCGATAACCAGCCAGATTAAAAATCGCATCCAATTAGTATATCCCAATTCTGTCATTAAATAAAAGCAACTCGCCAGGCCTAAGACGGGTATTAAAGAAAGTTTTTTTACAAACGAAGCAACCGTTAACCCAATTGAAAGAATTACAAATAAAAAGAAAGGCAATTTATCACGAAACACTTCCCATCCTTCAGTGAAATCAAAAAGTCCAAGAAAATTTTTATAGAAAATTATGACGCCAACAATAAATAATACCGGTACTATAAATTGAGAACTGATATAAGGAATTTGAAATTTAGGCTTCATCTCGCCTTCTTCTCTTTTAGGTAATAAAAGCACTCCACCACATACAAGCACAAACGCAAATAAAGTTCCGATGCTGGTAAGATCAGTAACTTCTGTTAAGTTCAAAAACAATGCGGGTATTGCCACAAAAAGCCCTGTTACAATTGTAGCAAAAGAAGGTGTTTTATATTTTGGATGAATACGGCTGAAGGCCTTTGGCAGCAATCCATCGCGGCTCATGCTCATCCAGATGCGCGGCTGCCCCATTTGAAAAACAAGCAATACGCTGGCGGTAGCAATTACCGCACTGAAAGAAATGATATAACTAATTTTATCAAGCCCCACTCTTTTAAAAACAAAAGCCAAAGGATCACCTACCTGTAACTCTTTATAAGAAACCATTCCGGTTAAAACCAGTGCAATTAAAATATAGAGTATGGTACAAATAATTAAGGAATAGATCATCCCACGCGGCAAATCTCTCTGTGGATTCTTACACTCTTCTGCAGTAGTAGATATGGCATCAAACCCAATGTAGGCAAAGAAGACAGCAGATACGCCTTTCATCATTCCGCTAAATCCATTTGGTAAAAAAGGACTCCAGTTGGCAGGAGCAACATAGAAATATCCAATACCGATTACGGCAAAAAGTATAATGATCTTTAGCCCCACCATTATATTGGTAGCTCGCCGGGTCTCTTTTATACCGGTATATACCAGCCAGGTAATAAAAAAAACAATCGCAAGCGCGGGAATATCAGCAATTAACCTAAGCCCACCTATTTGAGGAGCATGTATCCATGCATTATATCCTGATTGTACACTTTGAGAAAGATTGGCTAATGTTTCCCCTTTAGTCAATTCGATTGTTGCTTCTTTAAAACCTCGCGATGCACTTAAATAATCAGTAGTGAGAAATGCGGGAATATGAATATGCAGTCCTTCCATAAGGTTTACAAAATATTGACTCCATGAAATAGCAACAGCAATATTTCCAATTGCATATTCCATAAGAAGATCCCAACCGATTATCCATGCAATCAATTCACCAAAAGAAGCATAAGCATAAGTATATGCGCTTCCGCTCACGGGTATTCGGGAAGCAAATTCTGCATAACATAAGGCCGAAAACCCACAACATACAGCCGTTAGTACAAATAAAAGTGACACGCCCGGCCCTCCCTGGTATGATGCATTTCCAATAGTAGAAAATATACCAGCACCAACAATAGCGGCAATTCCCATTGCGACAAGGTCACGAACTCCCAACACTTTGTTTAATCCTGACGCCGAATGAGTAGCATCAGAAAGCCCCGATTGAGCATCGGCTAAAATTGCGGCAATACTTTTTTTACGAAAAAGAGGATGAGGCATGTTTGGTAAAACTTTTACTGATTTAAAAATTTAAAAATGAAATTGCATTTCCTTCACTCAGGTGGAAAGATAATGAGGTTATAATAAAAAACGCGATTGAAAGAAATAAAATATTTTAAAGTGGCGCCTATTATAAGTAACCGGCATTTCACTTTTGGCTAAAAATCAAAATTTCAATTGTTATCGGCAGTATATCCTCTAAAGAATGCAGTTTTATCAATGAACACGGTGTATGTCTTTTACTTCGCCATACAATCTCTAAAACATTTGATCTGAATCATTACCTTTTATTGACATAAGTCATTGGCAAACCTATTATATCAGGTTAATTTTGTGTTTGAAAAAGTTTACTATAAAAAGCATCGTGAAATTTTATAAAAAAAATTATTAGTTATGAAACAATATCGCTCAATAGAAGAAGTACTTTCGCCCTCTGTTCCTCACATGGTAGGTGATGGCTTCAGAGTGGTTAATTATTTTCCTGGTGGAAAAAATTTTAGTGATAGAATGAGCCCGTTTTTCCTACTCGACTTTAATCCGGAATTTAATTTTTCACCCACCGATATCCCAAGAGGTGTAGGAGTGCATCCTCATCGCGGCTTTGAAACGGTAACTATTGCTTACGAAGGAAGTGTAGCTCACCATGATAGCCACGGAAACAGTGGTGTTATTAATCCGGGAGATGTACAATGGATGACTGCTGCGAGTGGAATCCTGCATAAAGAATATCATGAAAAAGAATTTGCAAAAAAAGGCGGCGCTTTTAAAATGGCACAAATATGGGTTAACCTTCCAAAGAAATTTAAAATGTCCACTCCAAAATATCAAGCCGTTTTGCATGAGCAAAAAGGAAGATTCGATTTACCGGATCAAAAAGGAACCATATTTGTAATAGCTGGTGACTACAATGGAATAAAAGGTGCGGCCAGCACATATACTCCCCTAGAAATGTATGATGTGCGATTGATGGAAAATGCAAAAGCAATATTCAATTTGCCGGGAGAATACAATACTGGCTTATTGGTTGCAGAAGGAGAAGTGACTATAAATGATAATACAACTGCCTATGAGAACCAGTATATTCAGTTTAAAAATGAAGAAGGCGAAATAACAGTTAATGCAGATAAAAATAGTATTATCCTGGTATTAAGTGGCCAACCTATTAATGAACCTGTGGCAGCATATGGCCCCTTCGTAATGAATACCCCTGAAGAAATTCAGGTAGCGATAAAGGATGTACGGAATGGGAAATTTGGACAGCTCGATTAACAAAATAAAAAATTATTACAAACTATAAAAACAAAAAAAATGTCAAAAACAAAATGGGTGTTAGACCCCGCACACACTGAAATTGGATTTAAAGTAAAACACCTTATGATTACTAATGTAAAAGGTGTTTTTACTGAATATGATGCAAGTATTTATACAACAGGCGAAGATTTCATGACAGTTGAAGTTGATTTTTGGATGAACCCGGCTTCGCTGGAAACCAAGGATGATAAAAGAAACACCCACTTAAGAAGTGCAGATTTCTTTGATGTAGAACATCACAAGGAAATCACATTCAAATCCGACACAGTAGAAAAAGTGGATAATGACGGAACATTTGAGCTTTGGGGAAATTTAACCATTAAAGGAATAACAAAAAAAATAAAATTGGATGTGGAATTCGGGGGTGTAATTAAAGATCCCTGGGGTGCAGAAAAAGCAGGCCTCACCATTAGTGGTAAAATAAATAGAAAAGATTGGGAATTAAACTGGAATACGCTTCTGGAATCTGAAAACGATCTTTAAATATTGATTGTAAAATGTGTAATTTTGGCGCATTTATTTTAATAAAATAATATATTTAACAGATAATTTTTAACATTGGACAGAAAAATCACAAAAATTGGTGTACTCACATCGGGAGGAGATGCCCCCGGCATGAATGCGGCTATCCGTGCGGTTGTTCGCACGGGTATATACAACGGGCTGGAAGTTTATGGAATACTTCGCGGATTTTCGGGGATGATTGAGGGAGACATTTTTAAAATGGAAAGTAAAAGTGTCGCGAATATTATTCAACGGGGAGGAACGATTTTAAAGACGGCAAGATGCCAGGAATTTTTTTCCGTAGAAGGAAGAAAAAAGGCTTATGATAATTTAATTAAATTGGGTATCGATGGGCTGGTGATTATCGGTGGAGATGGATCTTTTCGCGGTGCCAAAATTTTCAGCCATGAATATGATATCGCATGTATCGGGCTTCCGGGTACTATTGATAAAGACATAGCAGGTACAGACTTTACAATAGGTTTTGATACGGCAGTAAACACCGCAGTAGAGGCAATTGATAAGGTAAGAGATACAGCCGATTCGCATGACCGTCTTTTTATTATTGAAGTAATGGGCAGGGATTCCGGTTATATAGCTTTGCATAGTGGTATTGCCACAGGGGCAGAAAATATATTGATCCCTGAAAGGAAAACTGATGTTGATGATGTAATAAAAACACTGAAGGAAAAGCATGGACGCAAAAAATTAGTAAATATAATCGTAGTAGCGGAAGGCGAACAATTTGGCGCAACTGAATTGGCAAAAGTAATTACAGAGCGCATTCCCGGACAGGAAGTGCGGGTATGTATTCTCGGCCACATTCAACGAGGCGGTTCGCCTACCTGTCTCGATAGGTTGATTGCCAGCCGCATGGGTTATGCTGCAGTGGAATGTTTCCTTGAAAACAGGTTTAATGTATTTGTTGGCATAGTAAATAATAAAATGCATTATATTCCCCTGGACCAGGCAGTAAAAAAGAAACAAAAAGTAAACGAAGAATGGATGAAAATTGTAAAAATTTTATCTTCCTAAGATCAAGCCACGATGCGCAATCGTGCTGCATCGCATTCTCTAAAACCAATTTTAAAAAAATAAAATTCCCCATAATCCAATGTCAAAAAACGTCGCCAAATACCTGCATAAAGAAATGGATAAAAAAGCAGGATTCGACCATTCTATAAAACGAACCAAAATTGTAGCAACCATAGGCCCCGCCTGCGATAATTATGACGCAATGATAGCGTTAGTAAAAGCCGGGGTAAATGTTTTTCGACTAAATTTTTCCCATGGTACTCAGGAAGATAAAGCGAGGGTCATAAAAATTATCAGGCAGATCAACGATACACTTCCTTTTAATATAGCCATTCTTGCTGACCTTCAGGGGCCAAAATTACGCGTTGGCGAAATTGAAAATAATGCACTTCAAATCAATCCGGGCGATAAATTAACTTTTACAAATAAAAAGTGCATTGGAACAAGAGAAGAAATATATGTGAGTTATCCCGATTTGCACAAAGATGTAATTCCCGGTAATTTAATTATGATTGATGATGGTAAACTTGAGGTTAAAGTAACTAAAATATTACCAAATAATAATGTAGAAGTGGAAGTGGTGATGGGTGGTATTTTGTCTTCCAAAAAGGGGCTAAATCTTCCTGATACAAAAATATCATTACCGGCGCTTACAGAAAAAGACCTGAACGATCTGGATTTTATTATTGACCAGAATGTTGACTGGATAGCTCTTTCATTCGTTCGTGAAGTAAAAGATATTACAGGGTTAAAAGACATTTTAAAAACACGAAACAGCAAATCAAAAGTAATAGCTAAAATAGAAAAACCTGAAGCGGTTACTAATATCAGGGATATCATTTTGGAAAGCGATGCCATTATGATAGCCCGTGGAGATTTAGGAGTAGAACTGCCGATAGAAAAAGTACCGCTTATCCAGAAAGAAATTATCCGCAAATGTATGCACCGGGCCAAACCGGTAATTGTTGCTACGCAAATGATGGAAAGTATGATGGACCGCATCAAACCTAACAGAAGTGAAATTACTGATGTAGCTAATGCCGTCCTTGAAGGTGCTGATGCGTTGATGCTAAGTGGAGAGACAGCTACAGGGCAATATCCAACTCTTGTAATTGAAACCATGAGTAAAATAATACTTGAAGTTGAAAAAACTGCTTATGACTACAACCGCGATGATATTTTGGCGCCCCAACCCCACTCCCCTTCATTTTTAAGTGATGCTATTTGTTATAGCGCCTGTAAACTGGCTCATGATGCAAAAGCTGATGCCTTAATAGGAATGACGCAAAGTGGCTATACGGGTTTCATGTTAAGCAGCTATCGTCCAAAATCTTATCTATATATATTCAGCAAGGAGCACAGCCTCATCAATCAATTAAGCCTAAGTTGGGGTGTAAGAGCCATTTTTTATGATGAAGAAGTAAGTCTTGATGAAATTTTTGCCGATCAGATCAGAATATTAAGGGAGCGTGGCTTTCTCAAAAATGGCGATGTAGTAGTTAATACAGGGAGTACACCCGTCAGCTTACATCTGCCCACTAATGTACTGAAAATTACTAAAATCAGCGAATGATCAGGATTAACAAATAAGAAAAATTGTTCTGGGGTTCCGAAGGATCTGCATTACAGTTTTTTTCCATCTCCAGAATTTTTTACTCCTCTAAAATTCCTTTTAGTACATTTAAAGTTAAAACTGTTAAAATGAAAAAAAAATTCACATTCATTTTCTTTCTTTTATTTTCATTTTCATCTTTTAGCCAAAATGCTGACAGCACATGGTTTGTAAATAATTATACCAAATTAGAACAATACATTCCAATGCGCGATGGAGTAAAATTGTTTACTTCTATTTATATTCCCAAAGATCAAAACAGCAAACATCCGTTTTTAATGACACGCACTCCTTATTCATGCTCACCTTATGGAGGTGACAAGTTTACGGGAATGTGGAATTCTTATAAAATGGCTTATGCTAAAGAAAATTTCATTTTTGTAACACAGGATGTAAGAGGAAGATACATGAGTGAAGGAGAATTTGTGGATGTAAGACCTTTCATTAAAAATAAAAAAGGTAAGGAAACCGATGAAGCGAGCGACACTTATGATGCCATAGATTGGCTGGTAAAAAATATTAAAAACAATAATGGAAAAGTGGGTGTTACCGGCACTTCTTATCCCGGCTTTTATTCTACAGAAGCCGCTCTAAGTGGGCATCCCGCATTAGTAGCAGTAAGCCCGCAGGCACCAGTAACCGATTGGTTTATGGGAGATGACTTTCATCATAAGGGAGCATTTTTTGTAATGGATGGATTTTCTTTTTATCCCACTTTTGGAAAGCCCCATCCTAAACCTACCCAAAATTATGGCGAAGGTTTCCAGTTCAATTCCGATGACAATTACAATGCTTATTTAAAAACAGGCGCTTTAAAAAATTTCGCAAAACTTATTGGCGACAGCATCAAATTCTGGCATGAGCTTTACCAACATCCCAACTATGATGCATGGTGGCAGGCACGCAATGCGCGAAATGGATTGTATAATGTAAAACCAGCCATGCTTTGGGTAGGAGGTTTATTTGATGCTGAAGATTGCTTTGGCGCATGGAATTCATATAAAGCCAATGAAAAACAAAGTCCGCAAACCAGCAGCAAAATTGTAATGGGGCCCTGGTATCATGGCCAATGGAGCCGTGAAGGAAGCTTTTTGGGAAATGTAAGGTTTGGAAGCAATACCTCTGCGTATTTTCAAGATAGTATTGAAATTCCTTTCTTTAATTATTATTTATTAGGAAATGGGAATAATGCAAATTTTTCAGAAGCCAATATATTCTTTACAGGCGAAAATAATTGGAAAAAATTAGATACATGGCCGCCAAAAAATGTTGAAGAACAAAACCTTTATTTAGGTGCCGGCGGTAAATTATCCTTAAACAGAAAACCAGTACTAACAGTAAAGGACAAACGAAAATCAAACGAAAGCTTCGATGAATATACAAGCGATCCGGCACATCCTGTTCCATACACACAGGATGTTCATTTCAAAAGAACACGTGAATATATGACCGATGATCAGCGCTTTGCTTCGCGCAGAACTGATGTATTAACTTATGAAACTGAAATTTTAAATAAGGAGGTAACTCTTGCAGGGCCTGTTATTGCTGATTTAATGGCTTCTATTTCTACAACCGATGCGGATTTTGTCGTAAAATTAATTGATGTATTTCCTGACGATTTTAAATACAGTAAAGACATTAAAGGAAATGATAAAGACTATCCGATGGGCGGTTATCAAATGCTGGTTCGCGCAGAGATCATGCGTGGGAAATTCCGCAATAACTTTGAAAAACCAGAGCCTTTTGTTCCCGGAAAAATTACCGAAGTAAAATGGCAGCTTCCCGATGTGGCTCATACTTTTTTAAAAGGCCATCGCATTATGATCCAAATTCAAAGCAGTTGGTTTCCTCTGGCAGACCGTAATCCACAAAAGTTTATTGATATTTATAAAGCAGACGATAGCGATTTTCAAAAAGCAAATATCAGAGTCTATCATGATGCCGCGCATCCTTCAAAAATTATATTACCTGTGTTAAAGTAAATTTGTAAATTAGTAGTAAATAATTTTTATTGAAGCAATCATAATAGAACCCAAAAATAAAAAAGAACTTGATGTGTAAAAGAGCCATCAAAGCACATGGGAATAGGATCATTTAGTATCAGTAATGAAAATAAAAAATATTTGGAAAGCTTAAAAATTATCAAAATGTATTCTGAAGAAGATTTAAATGATCCGGATGTTATAAAACAAATGAGTAGGGAAAAACGTAGTCAATGGGCGCATTATAATCTTTCTACATTATCCCTTCGTAATCCTAAAGCAACAGCGTCAATGGAATTAATAAATGAAGTATTACATAACATAAGAAAGTCAAAAAATGGCAGGAAAAAGAATGATTCGTAACTTCAAACAAAAACTATCTATGGAAGCGATATTAATTGAACCCAGGAACGAGAATGAAATGAAAATGGCAAAAGAACTGATAAAGAAAACCGATATTCCGTCGTTCCTTATTAGTGAAGAAAGTAAAAAAAAATTGGCATCAATCAAAATGATAGAAATTGCGGCTAAACATCCAAAATTTAATCTTTCTGATGAGGAAATAATAAACATGATGAAAGAAGAAGAGGACGATGTCTATGGTAAAAAATAATCTTTCAATTATACTTGACACTAACTGGTATATTAGTTATCTTATTAAATCTTCAGATAGTAGATTAACAGTCATTCTGAATGATGAACATATTAATATAATAGCAAGCGATAAATTAATCGAAGAGCTAAGAAACACAGTCAAAAGTAAAAAATTCAGGAAATATTTTTCAATAGCTGAAGCTGAACAGTTTATTGAATTATTAAAAGAAGTAGCCTTACTCTGTAATCCAACTTCTTCAATTGCAATATGTAGAGATCCAAAAGACAATTTCTTGTTAGCGTTAGCAAAAGATTCCAAAGCTACTTTTTTAATAACCGGTGATAAAGACCTTCTTGTATTAAAACAATTTGAAAACACCTCAATTATTACGCTAACTGAATTTCTGGACTACCTAAATAAAAAACAACTATGAAATGGATATTGCAGCTTTTTTGCTTGTTCACACTTAATTCTTGTTACAGTCAACCTACAAATACAAATGTAAATTATGTAAAAAAAAACTTCACAAAAATTGATACGGCTATTACCATGCGTGATGGTATAAAACTTTATACCATCATTTATATTCCAAAAGATAATTCAGTAAAATACCCTTTTCTGATGGAGCGCACACCTTACTCCGTAGCGCCTTACGGCGAAAAAAATTATGCAAACTCATTAGGCCCCAATACTGATCTGATGCATGGAAAATACATTTTCGTGTACCAGGATGTACGCGGACGTTATATGAGTGAAGGATTTAACCTCGAAGTAACGCCTTACATTCCCCATAAAATAAATAATGAAGAAGTGGATGAAAGTAGTGATACCTACGACACGGTAGATTGGCTTTTAAAAAACATAAAAAATAATAATGGCCGTGTTGGATTGTACGGCATTTCTTATCCCGGTTTTTATGCAACGGCAAGTTTGCCTGGCGCTCATCCTGCAATAAAAGCGGTAAGTCCTCAGGCACCGGTTACTGATGAATTTATTGGTGATGATGTCAATCATAACGGCGCCTTTTTTCTGCTTGATAATTTTAGTTTTATGAATTATTATGGAAAAGAAAGAAGTGGTCCGGTAAAAGATTATGGTTCTTTAATGTTCAATATAAAAATAAATGATACCTATGATTTTTTCCTAAAGCTTGGCCCGATTAAAAACACCCAGTCGTCACAATATTTCGATCATAAAAGTTACATCTGGAATGAATATTTAGAGCATGATACCTATGATGAGTATTGGCAGAAAAGAAACATCCGGCAGTATCTGAAAAATATAAAAATACCAACATTAGTAGTTGGTGGATGGTTTGATGCTGAAGATCTTTTTGGCGCTTTACATACTTATGAAGCTATTGAAAAGCAAAGCCCTGTAAATAAAAACTATCTCGTGATGGGGCCATGGACGCATGGTGCATGGTCAAATAAAATTTGGGATAAATTTGGAACCTATGATTTCCACAGCAATACCAACAAGTATTACAAGGATAGTTTGGAAACTACGTTCTTCAACTATTTTTTAAAAGATAAGGGCGATTTCACTGCGTCCAAAGCTACCGTATTTGAAACCGGAACGAATAAATGGAAACATTTTGCTACATGGCCACCTGCAAATATTACCGAAACCAATTATTATTTTAACGTGGATAAAAAATTATCTGCTGACATAAATCAAATTAAAAACGGTAATGAAGAGTATGTAAGTGATCCGGCAAACCCGGTTTCTTATACCGGAAAAATACAAAGTAGAAGAAACAATGAGTACATGGTGGAAGATCAGAATTTTGCAGCTTCAAGAAATGATGTTTTAGTTTATGAAACAACGGTTTTGGATCGTGATGTTACCATTGCAGGAAAAATTATTGCAGATCTTTTTGTGAGCATTTCAACAACGGATGCAGATTTTGTGGTCAAATTAATTGATGTGGTTCCAGCAAGCGAGATTCATCAGTCAAATCCTAAATATACCACAACCAGTGATTTTCAGCGGTTAATACGTGCAGAAATAATGCGTGGAAAATTTAGAAACAATTATGAAAAACCTGAACCATTTGTTCCGGAAAAAATAAATGAAGTAAAAATTAATCTGAACGATGTGAACCATACATTTAAAAAAGGACATAAAATAATGGTGCAGGTTCAAAGTAGCTGGTTCCCTTTAGTAGATAGAAACCCACAAAAATTTATGCGCATTCCTGAGGCTGATGAAAGTGATTTTCAAAAATCAATTATCAAAATTTATCATGATGCTTCTCATCCTTCAAAAATTATTTTACCTGTTTTAAGATAGGAGCAAGCCGCGGCCCGTTCTCAATACACGACTTGTCCACGATACAAATAAATTTCAAAATTATCTATTTGCCAAACGTTATTGTAGGAATAGGTTGCAACCTGCCCCTACAATAACGTTTTTTTAATCGCATCAGCTATAAAAACTTCTACGATTAATTTATCTTTGCGCCTCACTACTGTTGAAAAAACAGCAAATTTGCAAATATGAGCCAATCGCCTTTTCAAAAATTCATCAATCCCAAAAACAATGCTGCTATAAAAGAAAAGCATAAGCAGGATAAAAAAATTGCAAAAAAACAGAAAGCAGCTGCCATAGAAAAGCACTTTGAAGATAAACGGGCTGGCCGTGTCAGAGGTTTTGAAAATAAACCGGAGCCCACAAAGAAGTTTGACAAAAGGCAGAAATATCCTCAGAAAAAATCAGAAGGCAATCCACAAAAATTAAGTGAAGCAATATCCGGGGAAAAGAAAAAAACAATCCACAAAAATTAAGTGAAGCAATATCCGGGGAAAAGAAAAAAACTGTACCGGGAGAAATGCCTTTGAATAAATTCTTAGCCCACTGCGGTGTTACTTCAAGAAGGGATGCTGTCGCCTTAATTATTGACGGAAAAGTCTCTGTGAATAAAAAAATAATTACTCAACCGGCATTTAAGGTGAACGAAAAAGATGATGTGTTTTACAACGGTAAAAAATTGCATGTAACTAAAAACCTGGTTTATATTTTATTAAACAAGCCAAAAGATTATATAACCACTACTGATGATCCACAGCATAGAAAAACGGTTTTGCAATTAACAAAAAATGCAACAGATCAAAGAATTTATCCCATTGGAAGATTAGATAGAAATACCTCCGGAGTATTGCTGCTTACCAATGATGGCGACCTTACCCAGGAATTAACACATCCA
>CAJDUV010000014.1_pt1 | contig 12188 bp, 6 predicted proteins | sample 7391201 | NCBI WGS metagenome assembly CAJDUV01 (sample SAMEA7055680, study PRJEB34461) | soil metagenome | biome: terrestrial ecosystem; feature: Peninsula; material: soil | place: Antarctica | collected 2016 | reverse complement strand
GCATCCGGTACCATTTATCATTATTTTCCAAGCAAAGACGCAATTATATTTGAACTTCATCACGAAATAAAATCCAGGATGGTTGCCGAAATGTTCCCATCAAAAGTAAAAGGAAATAATTTCAAGGAGCAGTTTTTTGATGGATGGATGAACCTGTGTAAGTATTTTATTGCTAATCCGGCTTCTTTGATTTTTATTGAACAATTCAATAGTTCTCCCTATGCAAAAATTGCCAATCAGAATGACACAAAAGCAACTGTAAACAAATTCAGTGAATTTTTTCAATACGGAATGAATAAAAAATATATCAAAAAAATGGAGTATGGCCTTATTGCTGCCGTTGTTTTTGGATGCATTACCGCTACCGCAAAATACCATATCGCGGGCCGTTTTGATTTCACCAATAAAGACCTGTGCAAAATAGCGAACATACTTTGGGATGGAATTAAAACTTAATGCAGGAGATAGAACAGGATAAAATGATTTTTTTAAATGAATTGAACAGGATAATAAAAAATGATACACAACAGGAGATTTTATAAAATGTACAGAACCGGCAAAAACTGCATCACCTTGCTGATAATTCTATTATCTCCATTCTTTGCTGCAGCGCAGCAAAAGCAGGATGATAGCTTACCCTTTGTTGGTACGCTGGAAAATTGCATTGCATATGCTATAAAAAATAATCCTGACTTGCAAAATGCAAAAATTAATGAGAATATTACTGAAACGATCATTAAAAGCAAGTTGGCCGACTGGTATCCCCAGGTAAATTTCATCTATAATCTTCAGCATAATTTTCAATTGCCTACTTTTAATTTCAATGGAAACCTTTCTCATTCCGGTACATTTAATACTTCCGGTGCGCAATTTGGAGTAACACAAAATATTTTCAATAGGGATGTATTATTAGCTTCGCGAACCTCAACAGATGTAAGGCTTTCGGCTAGCCAGAATACTAAAAATCAAAAAATAAATATTGCCGTATCGGTAAGCAAAGCATACTACGATTTAATGCTCACTACACAACAGTTAAGAGTAACCGAAGAAGATATTGTACGAAATACCCAAAGTGAGAAAGATGCTTTTTATCAATACCAAAGCGGCATTGTAGATAAAACCGATTATAAAAGAGCCACCATTGCATTGAATAATTCAAAAGCACAAAAAATATTCAGCGAAGAATCCCTGAAAGGTAAGGATGCTTTTCTGAAAGAATTGATGGGATATCCTGATTCCCAAAAAATTGAACTGGCTTACGATACTGCAGTAATGGAAAAAGAAATTTATATAGATACTTCCCAGGTGCTCAATTACAACAACCGCATAGAAATACAGCAATTGGAAACACAAAAGAAATTACAGCAATATAATTTGCAGTATTATAAATGGAGTTTCTTGCCTGATGTTTACGCATTTGGAAATTATAATCTCAATTTCCTTAACAACAAATTTTCAAAATTATATAGTCAGACTTATCCAAATTCATTTGCGGGGATTACACTTTCAATTCCAATTTTCCAGGGTGGAAAAAGATTGGAACAAATAAGGGGAGCGCAATTCCAGATCGAACAAGCCAATAATAATATCAAAAGTTTTCAAAACACCGTCAATACACAATATCAGAAGGCGTTATCTGCCTATAAAGGAAATCTTAATAATTTTTTTACGCTGAAAGAAAACCTTTCACTGGCAAGTGAAGTATATGATGTGATTCAGTTACAATATCGTTCGGGTGTAAAAGCCTTCTTAGATGTTATCACCGCTGAATCGGATTTGCGGACGGCACAAATCAATTATTACAATGCGCTATTCCAGGTGCTTTCAAGCAAAATAGACGTGGCGCAATCTTTAGGAAATATTAATTATTAAACAATCAATGAGCATGAAATTCAAACATTATCCTATTTTCCTTGCTGCTTTTCTTGCATTTTTACTGGCATCTTGCGCAGGAAAAGCACCTCAATCGCAGCAAGGGCCTCCGGCGGCAGTACCAGTTACTGTAGCAGAAGCCACTTCTACTAATGCGGTTTTTAATGATGAATTTCCCGGAACTGTTTCCGCATTGGATCAAATTAATCTGACCGCACAGGTAAGCGGCTATATAACCGGCATTTATTTTAAAGATGGCGCCCGTGTTAAAAAAGGACAGAGATTATACTCTATAGACAATGAAGTATATAACGCCAATTACCAACAGTCTGTCGCAGACCTTCAGGTGCAGCAGGCTAACCTGGTGAAAGCTCAAAAAGATGCAGACCGATACCATGAATTGGGTAAACATGATGCAATTGCAAAACAACAGATTGACTATGCAGATGCTGCACTCGAAGCCGCAAAAAAACAGGTAGCAGCTTCAAGGGCCAATGTTGCCAGTGTACATTCTAACGTAAGGTTTTCCAATATTTATTCACCTTTCACAGGTACCATAGGTATTTCGCAGGTAAAGAAAGGAACCGCGGTGGTAGCAGGCCAAACTATTTTAAATACAGTTTCTACCGATAATCCATTGGCAGTAGATTTTACAGTAGATCAAAAAAATATCTATCATTTTATACAGTTACAACAGGCGGGTAAATCTAAAAGTGATTCCACTTTTACAATCGCGTTTGGTAACGATGTGTATCCTCTGCCTGGTCATATCAGTTTAATAGATAGGGCGGTCGATCCTCAAACAGGAACCATCAAAGTGAGACTGGTTTTTCCTAATGATAAAGGTATGTTGAAGCCAGGAATGAATACAACTGTAAGGGTTAAAAACACAGCGGCCATCGGGGCTACGATTATACCTTATAAAGCCGTTTCAGAATTGTTGGGAGAATTTTTTGTGTATGTGGTGGGCGACAGCTCTAAAGTGGCACAAAGGCAATTGGTGCTGGGCCAGCAGATCGGAGAAAATATAATTGTTAAAAAAGGATTGAATCCGGGGGAAAAAATAGTAGTACAGGGAGTTCAGAATTTACATGAAGGGTCGGTGATAAGTTTGGATACGACGGGGAAATAATTGTTGAATTGTTAGATTGTTAGATTGTTGAATTGTTAGGTTATCAGATTGTTGAAGTGTGAATAGATTTGAAAGTTTAAAATTTAAGATGATTTAGTACGGGAAAGACCGAAGGGCTTCAATATGAATAACCACGAATGAAATTCGTGGATAATAATAGATAGATACAGGATATAGAATTTATGAATTAAGAATTAATTAAAAATGATCGCAGAAACTTTTATAAAACGCCCCGTTACAGCAATTGTAATTTCAATTGTAATTGTGCTGGTAGGTATTATATCTTTACTCAACCTTCCTATTGCCAAGTATCCCGCTATTTCGCCGCCAACCGTTGCGGTATCGGCTAATTTCATTGGCGCTGATGCCAAAACGGTGGAACAAACAACTACAACACCGATGGAGACGAAGATAAACGGCTCACCGGGAATGACTTATCTTACAAGTGGTAGTACTTCAAGCGGACAAAGCAGTATCAATGTGGTTTTTGATATTGGTACTGATATAGATATAGCCACTGTAGATGTACAAAACAGGGTGAACGTAGCTCTTCCGACCTTACCTGATGATGTAAAAAGGCTTGGTGTCACAGTGCTTAAACGAAACCCCAGCGCTCTGGCAATTTTCGCATTTTATTCTCCTCACGGAACCCACAATTCGAGTTTCATAGGAAACTATGTGAACATTCATGTACAGGATGCCTTGAAGCGTGTGAAAGGTGTGGGTGATATAGATTCGCATGGTGATGATTTTAGTATGCGTATATGGTTGAATCCTGAAAAGCTCGCTGCACTTGGAATCACTCCGGCCGATGTGTCAACTGCTATTAACGACCAGAATATACAAATTGCCCCTGGCACAATAGGTGGCCTTCCCCAGCCAACCCAGCAGAACTTTGAATACAGTGTACTTACAAATAGTCGTATCAATACCGTAGATCAGTTTAATAATATTATCATTCGCAACAACCCTGCTACAGGTAATATTGTTTACATGAAAGATATTGCCAGAGTGGAATTGGGGAAATTCAATTATGCCCACAACTCTACGGTAAATGGTATGCCGGCAACTTATCTTATCGTGTATCAAACGCCTGATGCCAACACATTAGATACTTATAAAGGAATCCTTAATACACTTACGGAATTAAAAAAGACATTCCCAAGTGATATGGATTACCTGATACCAAGTGAAACTGTATCCGTAATTCAGGCATCAATCAAAGAAGTAATATTTACCTTGCTTGAAGCGCTCACATTAGTGGTATTAGTCGTATTTTTATTTCTGCAAGACTGGCGTGCTACTTTAATTCCCGTACTTGCCATACCTGTTTCCCTGATAGGAACCTTTACCTTCTTTGTACTTTTTGGGTTCACCATCAATACTCTTACTCTATTTGCATTTATATTGGCGATAGGAATAGTGGTGGATGATGCGATTATAGTAGTGGAGGCCGCGCAACATTACATAGATACCTATAATTTATCGGCAAAAGAAGCTACCCGAAAAGCGATGCAGGACATCTCCGGGCCGGTAATAGCTATTGCACTTATATTGGCTGCCGTATTTGTTCCCGTTGGCTTTATTCCGGGTATTGTGGGTAGGTTATATCAACAATTTGCCATTACTATAGCCATTTCTGTAATTATTTCGGCTTTTGTTGCTCTTTCCCTAACACCTGCACTATGTTCTCTTTTACTCCGGCATTCAAAAGGTGAAAAAGATAAAAAGAACCTAATGGAGAAATTCTTTGCTGCATTTAATAGCCGCTTTAGAAAAATAACTGCATCCTACTCAAGAGGTGTGGCTTTGTGGATCAGAAAAACACCTTACGTCCTGATCCTTCTGTTAGGAATATTTATAGCATTATTCTTTCTTTTTGAGAAAAAACCAACAGGTTTTATTCCCCAGGAAGACGAAGGAAGCTTACTGGCAACTTATGAAATGCCAGAGGCAACCTCTACAGAAAGGAGTTTTGCTATGCTGAAAGAAATAGTAGCAAGGATAAAATCCATTCCTGAAGTATCAGTGGTTGGCGGGCTTGCAGGATTCAACGTTATCCAGGGATCCAATAAACCGAATGTGGGCACTATGTGGATCATGCTGAAGCCATGGGATGAAAGAAAAGGAAAAGGCCAGGATGAGATGAGCATCATGAAAAAAATCCAGGAAAAAACCGCTGACATTAAAGAAGCAAGAGTGTTACCAATAGCGCCACCGCCTGTGCCGGGGTTGGGACGTACAGCTGGGTTCACTTTTGAACTGGAACAGACTACCAGCACAGACGATATTCAAAAGTTTAACCAGGTAGCAAAGGATTTTCTTGCAGAAGTAAATAAACGTCCTGAAATTGGTTCTGCCTTTACTTTCTTTACAGCAAATACGCCCAGCTACCAGGTGGATGTGGATCGCGATAAGGCAAGACAATTGGGCGTAGCGGTTTCAGATGTTTATAACACTATCTCCACTTTATTAGGAAGCACTTACGTTAATCAATTTACCCTTTACGGAAGAAACTTTAGGGTAGTTACGCAGGCCGATAGCACTTATCGCTCTTCACTTAGTGAAATAGGAAAATATTATGTAAGAAACAGCCAGGGCAATATGATTCCGTTAAGCTCTTTAATTACCTCAAAAGTAACAGAAAGCCCCGCGTTAATTTCGCATTATAATGTAAACCGGTCAATAGAAATAAACGGAAGTCCAAAAGCCGGGTTTAGCAGCGGGCAGGCCATAAAAGCCTTGCAGGAAACTGCAGCAAAGTTTTTGCCCGCCGGATACGGTTACGAATTTTCAGGGATGACGCTTGAAGAAATTAAAGCAGGAAATAAAACAATGCTCATTTTCGCGGTATCGCTGGTGTTCGTATTCCTCTTTTTAGCTGCATTGTATGAAAGCTGGTCAGTTCCTTTTTCAGTTTTATTTGCAGTGCCAATCGGCGCATTGGGTTCTATTATTGTATTGAGTTTATTGCCCAATATTACTAATAACATTTATGCTCAAATCGGCTTGATAACATTGATTGGCCTTGCAGCAAAAAATGCCATATTGATAGTCGAGTTTGCAAAAGAAAGAGTAGATAGCGGAATGGATTTAATTAAAGCAACCATTGCAGCAGTGAAACTACGTTTACGCCCAATTGTTATGACGTCACTGGCATTCATCTTCGGTGTATTGCCCTTGGCTTTCGCTACCGGCGCTGCGGCAGAATCGCGTAAAACGATTGGATGGACAGTATTTGGCGGCATGTTAGCTGCTACTTCCCTTGCTATATTTATAGTTCCGGTTTTATACGTATTTATAACAAGGTTTGCTTACGGAAAGAAGAAATTAGATGAATTAAAAGCTAATTACAAGCCGGAAGAACATCAGGGATTTGAAGAAGAAGCATGAATTATCATCGAACATTAACAGACTGTTACTAGGAATTTTCCCAAATAAAATCAAAGCGAAGAGAAAAATGATGTTATGTAGGTTCTGGCGGATTCCAACTTTTGTTCCGGATCAAAATTTGCAAAAAGTTCAGGAAACTTAGGTCAATTAAGTTTAAAAGAGAGGCAAAATAAAGGGCTTCTAATATCAGTATTTATAGTCAAAAAGAGATGCATATTATAAACATTTCAAAGTATTCACCCACCACAATGTCATTAATCTACAAAGGCAGACTTATACAATATCCATCTGCTCAATCTGCATCTTAATAAGATTTGACAACTCTTAAAAGTTGTCAAATCTGTAATTAATTGTCATTTCTTTTCACAGTAAAAATGTCGCACTTTCTGGAGCAGGAACTGTACTTCTAATTCTTTAATCCTTTTCCATAATACTTCTTCAAATTGACATCAGTAAGGATTTAAATTTGATCGGCTTCGGAATTTCTCTCATTAAAAAACACTGACCTCCATTTACAATTCCCTCACCCAAATATTTCTGAAGCTTACCGGCTCACTTTTGTCTCCATGCGCCTGCAATTTTATCGGCTCGGCTCCGTGTGCTTTTCCATAAGTTGGTAATCCTACATAAAGTGTTGGCCCTTTGAGTTCTACATTATTTTGAATTAAAATACCATTGAAAAATACAGTTACGCGTGCCGGGCTTTTTAAAGATCCATCCTCATTAAAACGGGGCGCAGTCCAGCTTACATCGTAAGTTTGCCATACGCCGGGTGGATAATTTGCATTCACCAAAGGCGCATATTGTTTGTAAATGCTGCCAGCCATGCCGTTTACATAAGTTGGATTTTTATAAGAATCCATTATCTGCAACTCATAACCCGCATCGCCTTTTCCCAACGAAGCCAAAAACACACCACTGTTTCCACGAAGCTGCCCTTTGCCTTCAATATTTTTAGGAATCTTCCATTCTATGTGGAGTTGATAATCCAGAAAAGATTGTTTTGTTTGTATGTTACCCGATTTTTTATTTACGGTAAATATATCTTTTTTTACTACCCATTCGGCCGGCTTTGTAGTATCATCTGCCATCACCCATTTATCAAGATTGTTTCCGTTAAATAAAATGATTGCATCAGAAGGCGCATCACCACACACTTTTCCCGGAGTAACCACTTTCGGAACGGGTGTGTAAAATTCAGTGTCTTCGTGTTTCATCGTTTGTTGTGCAGTAATTTCTGCGATGCAAAAGAAAATTAAAACAGAAATCAAAAATGATACTTTTTTCATAACCAATATGAGATTAATAATGGAACAATATGATTTAATAGCTAGTTTTTAAATAGGTCGAAATAATTTCTCTCTTCAAATGCTTTTCTTGAAGTTATTCTGAAAAATAACTCAAGAAAAACTAACACACTCCTTCAGCTCTTTGGCAGAATAGGCAATTTTGTATTGCTTCAAAACGTCATCAGGCACGCCATTCCATTGGTTGGGAGTATTACCTGCATAACCTACATCTTTTCCACCGATTTCCGAAGTATAAAATCCGGTAGCGGTTAAATTGCGCATTAAATTAAAAAATGAGACTCCCGGTTTCATTTCAGGCTTCGCCTTTTTTGGATAGGCAATAGCATCTATCATTTCAATTTGCTGTTGCTTACTGCATGCGGTAAAAGTATTATTGTATCGTGTTAAACATTGCATATCCAACCATCTCAAGCCACCGCGCATGGGTACCTGGTGCTCAGGCATGTCTTTTACAATAAATTCAATAAATTCCGGCACCCTGGCGTCCGAAGCGCTGCCACTGATTTCATCTTTCGGAATAATTATGTCTCCCAAAACAGTGATTGTCGCCATCTCTTCCGGAGTAAAAAATGTGGTAGAAACTATTTCTTTATAACGCGCCTTCTCTTCTTTCATGCGCTTAAATCCCGGATCCGGATTCCCCGTTTCAGTATCTCCTTTTTTAGCGACTTTTACAATCTTTTTATTGTCTGTTTCTTTGCATGCATCAAGTAGTAGTCCTGTAGAAAATGTTCCTAACGCCATTACTTTTAAAGACTTTCTTCTATCCATAATTGTTTAATTTAAAGTTTTCTTTGTTTGAGGTGTCAGGCATCAACTTTCAAATGCAAATCTTAAGTTGATTTCAAATAAATTTTAGCGATTGCTCCATTGTCTTTTGCCTTTTGCCTTCAGCTTTCAGCTTTAAACACTCAAATATTATTCTTCTTCAACTGATCTACAATATATTCTGAAGTACGCATTGATAATGCCAAAATCGTCCAGGTAATATTTTTATCTCCCTGCGATACAAACATACCTCCATCTACATTGAACAAATTCTTACAATCGTGCGCCTGCGCCCATTTGTTAAGCGGCGACTGCTTTGGATCATTTCCCATGCGCACAGTGCCTGCTTCATGAATGATGTTTCCCGGAGCATGCAAGCCATAATTATTTTCAGGGCCATCGTCTCCTCCCCACGTAATCACCGCGCCCATAGAATGTAAAATTTCAGCAAAGGTTTCTTTCATGTGCTTCGCCTGCTTTATTTCATAATCCTGGTATTTCGTATGAAAACGCAATACAGGAATACCATATTTATCTACAACTTCAGGGTCTATTTCACAATAACTATCTCTGCTGGCAACCGTTTCTCCACGCCCCGCCATGCCTACATGAGCACCGAAGAAATAGCGGTAGTCTTCTTTTAAAGAAGCGCCGTAACCCCCCGCTTCTTTTTGTTTTCCTTTGATTTTATACGTTCCGTTCAGGTTTTCTATTCCCCAGTTAAAACCATATAAAGGCATACCGAAGCCACCTCCATATTCAATATGGTAGCCGCGCGGAAAATCAAGTTTTTTATTATCAAGCCACCACGGAGTATAAACATGCATACCTCCTACTCCATCTTCATTATAGCGTTTACGGTCAAACAATTCGGGAATAATACCACCCATATCTGCTCCGGTAGAATCGTGCAAATATTTTCCAACCACGTCACTCGCATTTGCCAAACCATTTGGATGCCTGGGCGATTTTGAATTTAATAATAATCTTGCAGATTCACACGCACTTGCTGCAAGAATTACCGTTCTTCCTTTCACCTGGTACTCCTGTTGTTCCGTTTTATTAATATAAGAAACTCCGGTAGCAAGGCCTTCTTTGTCAGTAAGCACTTCGCGCACCATTGAATCGGTAACAAGATCAACATTGCCGGTTTTTAATGCTGGAATAACGAGACACGAAGAAGAAGAAAAATCAGCATAAATTTTACAGCTTCGTCCACACTGCGCGCAATAAAAACATTGCCCTCTTTCTTTGTTGATCGCTTTGGTAAGAATGGAAAGCCGGGAAGGAATCACAGGTATGCCAATGTTTGTTGCCGCTCTTTTAATAAACAATTCATGCAAGCGCGGCTTTGGAGGTGGAAGAAAAATACCATCCGGATCATCCACTAATCCTTCATTTGATCCAAACACACCAAGTAACCTGTCTATTTTATCGTAATAAGGTTTTACATCATCGTAACCTATGGGCCAGTCATCTCCTAATCCATCTACGCTTTTGTGCTTAAAATCTTTGGGGCCGAAGCGAAGAGAAATTCTCCCCCAGTGGTTGGTGCGGCCGCCCAGCATGCGCGCACGCCACCATTCCCATTTAGTACCCGGCGATTGAGTGTAAGGTTCGCCATCAATTTCCCAACCCCAATAGCAACCATCAAAATCTCCGAAGGGGCGGTACTTTGTACTGGCGCCACGCCTCGGCGAATCCCAAGGATTTTTCATCTGGTTGGAATCTACTGCCGGATCATACATAGGGCCAGCTTCTATTAAACATACTTTTAACCCTGCATTTGCCAACACATAAGTAGCCATGCCGCCACCAGCACCGGAACCTACGATAACAGCATCATAAACTTTCGGCTGTACTTTAATCTGAATTTTTCCCATAGAATTACTAAAAAGGTGAACTGTAAGCAATAACAATTAAAGAGGGTATAAATGTAAAACATTATGAGATAATTATTTTGCTTTAATTTCATAAAAACCCAAACAGAAATAAAATAACAATACGTTTATGAAAAAGATAATTACTTTTTTGGGAGCATTATTCGTGATAATTTGTTTCCTTTCCTTTAATAAAAAAAATGAACCGGTAAAACAATGGATAAGAATCAACCAGCTTGGATATACTCCAAAGGGCATAAAAGTAGCCGTTTGGTGCAGCAAGGGAAAAAGTAATATTCAATCATTTGATGTAATTGATTCTGCTTCCGGAAAAAAAATATTTACCCAAAAAGCAGGAAAAGATTTCGGCAATTATGGCCCATTTAGTAATACTTACCGCCTTGATTTTTCTTCTTTTAATAAGCCAGGATATTATTATCTAAAAGCCGGAGAAGCCATCTCCGCTGTGTTCAGAATAAATAAAGATGTGTATAAAGGAACTGCGGATTTCTGTTTATTTTATATGCAACAGCAAAGAAGCGGCTTTAATCCGTTTTTAAAAGATAGCTGCCATACACACGATGGATATACCCTTTACGGCCCAATGACTGATAGCACCAAAATAGATGTAGTCGGCGGATGGCATGATGCTTCTGATTATTTACAATATTCCACCACTTCCGCAAATGCCACCTGGCACTTACTCGCAGCCTATCGGGACTTTCCAAAAGTATTTGCGGATAAAAAAGAAGCAAACGGTTTGGACGGGAAAAATGGCAGGGCCGATGTATTGGACGAGGCAAAATGGGGATTGGATTGGATGCTCAAAATGCACCCAAAACCAGATTGGATGTTCAATCAAATTGCAGATGACCGCGATCATGCAGGTATGCGAATACCAAAAGAAGATACTTTCTATGGAAGAGATTCTGAAAGGCCTGTGTATTTTATAAATGGGAAACCCCAACAAAGAGGAAAATTCATGAACAATACAAAAGGCACCAGTTCTACCGCCGCAAAATTTGCAAGTGCTTTTGCACTGGGCACCACACTGTTTAATAAAACAGACCCGGAGTATGCAAAGAAATTGTACTCACATTCTCTTTCGGCTATCAATTTTGCACTAATAAAACCAGGCGTTACACAAACAGTATCTGTAAAATCGCCCTACATCTATGCTGAAGATAATTGGACCGACGATATGGAACTGGGATTTGCCTCTTTGGCAAAGTCAATTGACCATACCAGTAAGGAAAAAGTTAACCATTTTCTAGATTCTTCTTTTAAGTATTCCCAACTGGAAAAAATAACTCCATGGTTTTATAGAGATACCGCCAACCATTACCAATACTATCCATTTATAAATCTGGGACATTATGAACTTGCCAAACAATTAAAAGGAAGTAAAAAAGATTCAATCATAAGCTATTACAAGCAGGGAATCGAAATGGTTTGGAGCAGGGCAAAACAGAATGCATTTTATCGCGGTGTTCCTTTTATCTGGTGTAGTAATAATTTGACCACTTCGTTTGCCATACAGTGCTACTGGTATCAAAAATTGAGTGGCGATAAAACATTCTCACAATTGGAACAGGCAAATATTGATTGGCTGTTTGGCTGCAATCCCTGGGGAACCAGCATGGTTTACGGTTTGCCATCGTGGGGCGATACACCAACAGATCCACATTCTGCATTCACCCATTTAAAAAATTACCCTATATATGGCGGTTTGGTTGACGGGCCGGTTTATACCAATATCTTTAATAATCTTCTCGGTATTGCTTTACATGATAAAGATACCTATTCCGAATTTCAGAGTGACCTGGCAGTTTA
>CAJDUV010000178.1_pt1 | contig 12199 bp, 10 predicted proteins | sample 7391201 | NCBI WGS metagenome assembly CAJDUV01 (sample SAMEA7055680, study PRJEB34461) | soil metagenome | biome: terrestrial ecosystem; feature: Peninsula; material: soil | place: Antarctica | collected 2016 | reverse complement strand
TCCATTTACCGATAAGCCAAAAAAGGGTTCAGCAGAATCTATGCTATGGCCGCCGGAAAGGGAAATACCGGCTTCAGCACAAATAACTTTTGCGCCTTCCATTACTTTTTTGGCGAGAGAAGCGGGCAATTTTTCTACCGGCCAACCGAGAATAGCAATTGCCAAAACGGGCTTGCCACCCATGGCATACACATCACTTATAGCATTAGCCGCGGCAATTCTTCCAAAATCAAAAGCATCATCTACAATGGGCATAAAGAAATCCGTAGTAGAAATTAATGCCATTCCATTCTCTAAATCGTACACACATGCGTCATCATTGCTGCTGTTTCCAACTAATAATTTATTATCTGGAAACACCAATTCAGAATGGAGAATTTCTTCCAAAACTTGTGGAGATATTTTACATCCACATCCCGCTCCCCGTGAATATCCGGTAAGCGTAACTTTTGATTCCTTTTGAGCTACACCTTCTTCGTGATTCATTAATTCTTCTTTTTTCTTTTCAAAATTATGGCAGAATTCTTTTTCATATCGCCGGTGAAGCGTATCTCGTAATCTATCGGTCCATCACGCACTACGAGTAAACCCGTATTTGGTGGAATGCTTCCAAGATTTTCCGCGTACATGATGATGTAGATAGAATCCCCCATTTCCGGTGTAAGGTAAATCGTTTTATTGTACGCTTTTTCTGAAAGGCCCACTCTCGGCATTATTACTTTTCCGTTTAATAAAATACTTACTGTGTCGCCATCCACAGCACCGTTATCATAAAGCGTGAAAACCAGGCTATCCTGCAAAATCTCCACTGTACGGATAGTCTCAATTTCTCTTTTTGAAATTTAACAAGGTGAAGATTATTAACAACCAAACTTTTTTCTTCCGGTTTAATCTCATTTTTATTTTTAATATCAATCATATCTTTCTCATCAATAGAAAATTTTTCCTGATTATTTGACTTTACTTCCTTCGATGCTAGCAAATTTTCTTCTTCAATTTTGCTATTATCTATAACCGGATTTGTCTTTTCTTTAAAGACCGCTATATCCGATAAGCTATCTTTATTCTTCGAAATAATTTTATTTCCCGGTTGAAGAATTTTTGTATCGGAAAGACCCGGCTCTATTTCCTTTTTATTTAAAACAGTCAATTTTTGTTGATTGGTTTTATCCTTTTCAGAAATTTTTATTTCCTCATTCAATACTTTTTTTGATAATTCATTCCACTTTTTATCGCTAACAATTCTTTCTTTCTGTTCAGCTACTTCATTGTGCGAAATATTTGAATTGATATCCTTTTTATTTAAAGCAATAGTTTTATTCTCTCCGTTTTTATCTTTTTCAGAAAGTTTTACTTTTTCTGAGTATTCATCCTGTTTAAGTTTAATAACAATTCCCTTTCCTGGTTTGGAAACTTCCTTGTCCGGTACATTTGTAACTTCTTTATTTAAAGCAAAAGTTTTATTCTCCCCATTTTTATCTTTTTCAGAAAGTTCCATTTCTTCTTCCACAACTTTCTTTATTGATTCGTTTTGATCTTTCTCATCAAGAGTTCTCTTTATTTGCTTCGAAACATTTATAGCTTTTTTTGTTGATTCAATTTCATTTTCTTGTGGAGTAATGGTTTTATTGACCGCTTTTGAATTTATTACTCCGGCACCGGATTCATCGGATGAATTCATATCTTTTATAGAATTTTCGTTACCTAATTTTACCGGTTCTTTTGAAGTTTTGTTTTGGGTATTTCCTATAATATTACTTTTTTTGTCTGAAAAATTTCCATTTAACGCAGTCAACTCCGTACTTTCATTATTTGTTTTGGTGATGTTTTTGTTTTCAGGAGAAGACTTTGCGTCGTTACTATTTTTTTCATCAGATTTATTTCGATTACTTGCCGCTATCATCATTCTTTCCGGATCATTCGGTGTTTCAATTTCAAGGGTTTTTTTATTGATTTGCACATTTCCGCCAGATGAATGTAGATCTTCAGAGTTCCCATCGGAAATTCCCGTTTCAAAAATTTTCTTTTTTCTTTCAAGAAATATTGAACCTGTAAGGCTGTTGTATTCCCTGGTTCTGTTTGTATGCCATGTGCCGCTTAATATTTCGGCGCTATCATTTTCAGAGGGAGCTAATTCAATAAAAGTTCTCACACCTTTGGCAGCCGCCTCCCTATAATCATTATCAATTAATTTTTCATCTTCTATTAAAATATTCCCCTTCTTATTTTTTATTTTTACGGCTTTTACCCCAATATTTTTTATACTGTCAATAATAAAAGTGGTGTGAGAATATCCATTTAATTTTCCGTTAAAGTCGCTAATAGCCAGCTCGAAGTGAATATATTGTTTCGTAGTATCGTTGTACAAGTTTCCTGCCCAAACACCGGTAATATCATTAAGTATTTGTTTTTGTTGCGCAGTAAGTGTAAAAGGCAATAAAAGAAATATTAATACGAATTTCATATTATAAAAGTTGGATTAAAAGATCAGCCTGGTTGAAATGTTTTAAACAAAATATCCGGCGTTATCGTTACTAACGCTTTCACAGGGTATTTTATTTAACAACGGCTGCAGATTTTCCCTCTTATTAAACGAATTGGTGTACAATTTATCGTAGTACCGTATTAAAATCTCAAAACAATTTTTCACATTTCCTTCATTCAAAAATTGAATTGCAGTTTTTGTTTCAAGGCCACCGAGCCTCTTTTGAATATTAATGACGCACGTTTTCAGCAGCTCTTTATCAAATTGCCCATATTGGGCAACAACAAAATTGAGCCGTTCAGTAAATGGAATTTCCAAAACAAACAAGGGGCTGTTCCGCATTTGTTGCCAGAGTAATGGTGGAAATCCTACGGACCCAATGTGCCGGCTTTCATCTTCCAGCCAGATTATTTTCCCGGTTTTCGATTCAGCATCACCGTTAGTTGAATTAAATTTATTTTCGCCATCTGATTTCCATAACTCCATCGCTAAAAGATTTTCAAACATTTCCTGCGTTGGCTGAGCCATTTGACCTAACGAACCAAACGAAGAGCCTTTATGATTGGCCAAACCTTCGAGATCAATAACAGTTTTACCATTCTTTCTCATTTCATTTAAAACCTCCGTTTTTCCTGACCCGGTATAACCTCCTAAAATATTGAAACGATATTCTTTTTCAAATTGCTTAAGCGCCCATCGTCTAAATGATTTATATCCGCCTTCTAATACATAAACTTTGTAGCCATACAGATTTAAAAGCCACGCTACAGTTTCACTGCGCATGCCACCGCGCCAGCAATGAAGTAAAACTCCCTGATTGTTTGACTGGCGATCGAAAATCTCTTCACTCTGAACGGACAATGAAAACTGTAAATTCTTATCGCAATTTTGATATTGATCAATTTCTTTTACAACTTCTTTCGGAAGTATCTTCATTCTTTGCGAAAAGTAATTGATTCCAATTTCTACTGCAATCTTTCTGCTTTCTCTTTTGTATGCAGTTCCAATTATTTTTCTTTGTTCATCAGTAAATAAAGGAATGGAAATGGCGCCGGGAATGTGCGCTTGTAAATATTCTCCAGGGCTTCTTACATCAAAAACCGGAAGCTCTTTTGAAAGTCGTAGAAAATTGTCAATACTAATTTGATGAATGGGCATTGTACAAAATACAGATTCTTGTTGAAATTTGCACGTAGATTATTCTAATTCAATTGCTTTAACTAATGGGATAATTGGAATTATTTTTATGTTTTCATTGGCACCCAAAAAGTTAGTTTCTCTTGTTTTCCCAATTAGATTTCCTCTAAAAATATGATTATCTGCAAATGTGATTTTTATTTGTTCTCCATCGGCCGACAAATTTTCTTATTGCCTTTCACCAGTATCATGAATAAATTCAATAAAAGGTTTTACTATTTTAATATATTTTAGGAGAAAAATTTATCTATCCATTCATTGAAGTAAGAAATTCAGCGTTGTCTTTGGTCCCTTTCATATTTTTCATCAGGGTATTAATGGCTTCTTCGGGGTTCATATCGCCCATGTGATTTCGCAATACCCACATACGTTGCAACACATCTTTATCAAGCAATAGATCGTCGCGGCGGGTTGAAGAAGAAATAATATCAATAGCCGGAAAAATTCTGCGGTTAGATAATCTTCTGTCAAGCTGAAGCTCCATGTTACCGGTTCCTTTGAATTCTTCAAAAATAACTTCATCCATTTTGCTTCCTGTGTCAACTAATGCAGTCGCAATGATGGTTAGCGATCCTCCAAATTCAATTTTACGCGCGGCGCCAAAAAATTGTTTTGGTTTTTGCATCGCATTGGCTTCTACCCCACCTGATAAAACTTTTCCACTCGCAGGGGAAACGGTATTGTGCGCACGGGCAAGACGGGTAATACTATCCAATAAAATAACCACATCGTGTCCACACTCCACAAGTCGTTTCGCTTTTTGCAAAGCCATAGTACTCACTTTCACATGCTTTTCTGCAGGTTCGTCAAATGTGGATGCAATTACTTCTGCCTTCACGCTACGTTCCATATCAGTAACTTCTTCCGGCCTCTCATCTACCAGTACAATCATTAAATAACATTCCGGATGGTTGGCTGCAATTGCGTTTGCAATTTCTTTCAGCAACATGGTTTTACCCGTTTTTGGCTGAGCAACAATTAATCCACGTTGGCCTTTTCCTATCGGGGTAAACAAATCAATAATTCTGGTTGAAAGATTATTTGGTGAAGTAAATAAATTCAGTTTTTCGAATGGGAAAAGAGGTGTCAGGTAATCAAATGGAACACGGTCACGAACCTCATCCGGCCCTTTTCCATTGATGGTTTCCACTTTCAATAGCGCGAAGTATTTTTCACCTTCTTTTGGTGGCCTCACAGAACCGTAAACGGTATCGCCGGTTTTTAAACCAAACAATTTTATTTGTGACGGAGACACATATACATCATCCGGAGAAGACAAATAATTATAATCACTGCTTCTTAAAAAGCCATATCCATCCGGCATCATTTCCAGCACACCTTCAGCCAGAATAATTCCGTCAAATTCTATATTAAAAACAGGTTCTTTTTTTTGTGGAAAAGGCTTCTGATGCTGTTGATGCCCATTATTTGAGGACACCGAAGGCAGCTGCATCTCTTCTTCTTCATCATCTTCGTCCTTTAACAATTCGAGCAAAGCCGGAGCAATAGTTTTAGGGTCCGCCAAATGTTCTACATGGTATTCTTTACCATCATAGCTATCCTCTTTTTCTTCGGCCATTTCAGGTACAGGCACTTCTTCTTCTTTAGGTCTTTTGACGGGTTTCTTCTTTTCTTCCGGCTTTTTAATTTTTACTTCTTTGTCTGCCGCAAGATGTGTTTCCTCATTGGGTTTTAGAGCGGGCGCAGATTTTGCTATGCGCTTGCGCTTTGGTTTAACCGTAGTAGGAGTTTCGTTTTTTTCTGGTGTCATTACTGCTTGTTTGTCAAGAATCTGATAAATCAATTCCTGCTTTTCTAAATTTTTAGAGTTAGTTATATTTTGTTGCTCAGCTATTTCAAGCAACTCAGGAACGAGCAAGTCGTTCAATTGTAAAATGTCATACATAAAGAGATGTATCGTTATTATTCAAAAAACTCAATTGAGGTTGTAAAATCTAAAATTTGATGTTTATTGTGGAATGGATTCTTTATACTGATGTGGTGTAGCATTATGAAAACCAGTCAGCTTTCTTTTGCAATATTACATCAAATTTAGAAAATATGAAATTAATTTCTTTATGTTTTTTTTAAAAGATGTTTGTTTAACATATTCTAAATAGCAATTAAACAAGGATTGGACCAAAATTTTAGCTTGTTACTTTATATTTGCTATTCTAAAAAGAAAGAATGTTTAACAAAAGAATACGCATAAAAGAAATTTTACAGCAATCAGAAGCTCCAATTGAAGAATCTATCACTGTAATGGGTTGGGTTCGCACCTTTAGAAATAATCAGTTTATCGCCTTAAACGATGGAAGTACAAATGCAAACCTGCAAATAGTATTGGAATTAGGAAAATTTGATGATGTCATTTTAAAAAGAATTAATACGGGAGCTGCATTAAAAATAACAGGTGAAATAGTAGCTTCATTAGGGAAAGGACAAAAGCTTGAGTTGAAAGCCGGCTCTGTGGAAATTTTAGGAGATAGTGATGCGGAAAAATTTCCACTTCAACCTAAAAAACATAGCCTGGAATTTTTGCGGGAAATTGCGCATTTACGTTTTCGCACTAATACTTTTGGGGCTGTTTTCAGAGTAAGGCATTCACTTGCTTTTGCAATTCACCTGTTTTTTAATGAAAAAGGATTTGTATATCTGCATACGCCAATCATTACTGCTTCGGATGCGGAAGGAGCCGGAGAAACTTTTCACGTAACCGCTTTTGATTTGGACAATCCGGTAAAAAATGAAGATGGAAAGGTTGATTACAAAGAAGATTTTTTTGGCAAAAAAACCAACTTGACAGTAAGTGGGCAACTTGAGGCTGAATTAGCAGCTTTGGCCTTAGGTGATGTTTATACATTTGGCCCTACTTTTCGCGCTGAAAATTCTAATACCGCCCGGCACCTCGCTGAGTTTTGGATGATAGAACCTGAAATGGCTTTTAGTGATTTAGAAGATGACATGAACCTTGCGGAAGAATTTATTAAATACATTATTAAATATGCATTAGACAATAATAAAGAAGATCTTGACTTCCTGGCCCATAGGCTTGCGGAGGAAGAAAAACAAAAACCACAACAGGAAAGAAGTGAAATGGGATTGATTGAAAAGTTAGAATTAGTAATTAACAACGATTTTGAACGGCTGACTTATACGGAAGCCACAAAAAAAAGAAATTTCATTATTTAATTGATAAATGGGGCATTGATCTGCAAAGCGAACACGAGCGTTATCTGGTAGAAAAGCATTTTAAAAAACCGGTTATCCTCATCAATTATCCAAAAGAAATAAAAGCATTTTATATGCGTCAGAATGAAGATGGAAAAACGGTGGCCGCGATGGATATTCTGGCTCCTGGCATTGGCGAAATTGTAGGTGGATCACAGCGCGAAGAAAGGCTGGATGTACTGGAAAAAAGAATGAAGGAAATGAATATTCCGGTAGAAGAAATGGATTGGTATTTAGACACCAGAAGATTTGGTACCGTACCTCACGCCGGCTTTGGGCTTGGCTTTGAACGGCATTGCTACCAAAGACCTTTTCAATTCTTAAGGCTATGTTAGGAGTAATTGACCCTTTACCATTGGCAATCTTTGATAAGGTCAACCTTGATACTCCCAACAACACTGCAGCTTTGCCAATACTTAATTGATTAGGCTCAATTACATCTTCTTTCAAAATAATACCGGGATGAATATTTGTTATGTTAGCTCTTTCCATTTTATTCATTTTAATGTGTATCTATACATTATGCAACATAGAAAAAGAAATTTATTTAATTTTAATTATCCGGTTTTACAAATATTGATTAAATAAAATTATCATGAAATTTTTTTAATTCTTTTTATACAACTTCTTTTTTCAATAAATTCTTTTGCACAAAAGATTCAAATGATTTTTTTAAATCCTAATGACAGCACCACCAATATGTACAATATTTACCATGTCATCTCCATCATCAAATGAAACCATCGCTTTGCAATGGTTTGCGGCATTCAATGAGCATAATCTTGAAACCTTATTGTCATTATATGATGACTGCGCCAAACATTATAGCCCAAAATTAAAAATCAGAATGCCTGAAACAAATGGCTTTATAACCGGAAAAGCAGCGCTTCGCCAATGGTGGCAGGATGCTTTCACACGACTGCCTGGGCTGCATTACAAAATTGAAAATCTTACAGCAAATGAACAAAGAATTTTTATGGAATATACCAGGCAGGTTCCGGGTGAAAAAGATTTGATGGTTGCAGAAGTATTAGAGATAAAAAACGGCAAAATTATTTCTTCAAAAGTTTATCACGGATAATTAATAAATGGTATTTTACAAGTGTAACACTAACTAACTACTAATTTACCTTATGAATAAAAGCCACGTCATTCAATTTACTTGCATCTTCTTAGATACATTTCCCAAACAAGAAAAGCTGCCCATTTGAAATAAAGTAGCTTTGCAAAAAGTATTATTTTTCACATAAATCCAATTCACGTTTATTGTATTTATAAAAATATAACCTATGGCACAGCGCAGCAAACAAGAAGTATTAGATTATTTATCCCGAGCAGAGGTAGCGGCTGTAGGCACTTCCAATATGGGGACACCCAGGCAGAGAATGATGCATTTTGGCGCTGACGATCATTTTAATATTTATGTGAGCAGTATGAAAGGGGATCCAAAAGTGATTCAATGGAGCAACATTCCGGAGACCGCTTTATTAATTCACCAGGGAAAAACGTTTTTAGAAATGGAAGAAGTTGAGGTAATCGGCAGAGCAGAAATTATCAAAGATAAAGAAGACCGAGAGAAGGCTTTAGCATTGATGAATGTTCGCTCTCCGATAGTTGCTAACTTTGTAAAAATTAACGCGACAGACCGGCTTGAATTTATTCGAATAAAGCCTTTTATTGTTAAATATCGTTTTGTTCCGGAAATATTGCAAGGTGAGAAGCCGACCATATTTGAATTTCCTGAAAACCGGGATTCTTTCAGTGTTTGGGATGATGTAAAAGCGAAAGCAAGAGCATGGAAAGAAGCTGTTCGCCCGCTTTCCCTTACTGCTTCCTTCATTCCACTTTTACTTGGCGGTGCAATAGCATATTCCGTTTTGCACACACTCAATATTTTCCTTTTTGTACTTACCCTCTTAGGTGGCGTCATGATTCAGGCGGGAACAAATATGATAAATGACTGGAAAGATGCCGACAGGGATAATGAAAATGTTGAAGGAATACGGCCCTTTACCGGCGGTTCACGAATGATTCAACTTGGTCTTGTTTCCCGCTCGGATATGGGATTTTTCGGATTGCTTTTATCAGGTGTGGCCTTTTTAATTGGTGCTTACTTAGTGGCTATCAGTGGCTGGGGATTAATTCCACTAATATTTTATGGTTTGATTGCAGGATTATTTTATACAAGTGAAAAAGGCAAATTCTCGTTTATAAACCTTGCACCAGGTCTTGCAGAATTTCTAATCGCAACCACTTTCGGGGTAATGATGACGATGGGTGCCTTTTATGTACAAACCGGATATTATTCCTTACAGGCATTTTTGATTTCACTGCCTGTTGCTATTTTTATTTCAAATGTATTATTAATCAATCAATTTCAGGATGCCGAGTCCGATGCCAAATCCGGTAAAAACACGCTGGTTGTACGTGTGGGAAAAAGAAATGCAAAAAATGTGCTGATCGCCTGTTTCATCGCAGCTTATGCGATCATTGCTTTATTACCGTTATTAGGTTATGCACCTTATACATTTTATTTCGCTTTTCTTTCTATACCATTTGCAGCACAGGCAGTAAGGTATGCTCAACAGAATTACAATAAAAATTCTGCCGACCTGATTCCAAGCAATGCACACACAGCAATAGCACATCTGTTTACAGGATTACTTTTAGTTTTCGCTTTTCTATTATCCGGCTTAGGTTTTATTTTGCCTGCAGTATATTTAATTGCTTCTCTTTTGTTGGTATTTTGGGTTTGGCATTACATAGAGCGCCAAAGAAAAACAATGAACAATTTTCGTTTGGCAATTGGCAAAAAAGCCTGATATCATTAATCAGGCTGAAATTCTTTTATTATGTCCATTCAAGCTCATTTTTATTATTTAAAATTTAGGCGATCAGGAAATAAAAAAAGTTTATAAATTTTTCCACTAAAAGATGAATAAGTAGTAATTGCTTTTTATCCATCTAAAGCCAACCTATTCTTTTTGTCATACGAAATTCATTATTTCATATTTCCTACCCATGATTTCTTCATCATTAGCACCAAGCCATTTGTTAAGCATAGTAGCATACACACTTTTAAAATCAACCGTATATTTTAAATCGCCCTGATTCAGGTCGGTTAAATCAGTCATGGGATTTATTAAACCTTTTTCCTTTAATCCGCCGCCAATAAAAAACATGTTATTTGCTGTTCCATGGTCTGTGCCACCGCTTGCGTTTTGCGCCACTCTTCTTCCAAATTCACTAAAAGTCATCATAGCCACATCCTGAAAACGGTTGTTACTTTTTAAATCTTTTACAAATGCGGTAATAGCATCATTCAATTCTGTAAATAATCTTTTTTGTTGATTTTGCTGGTTTACGTGCGTATCAAAACTTCCAAGGCTTACATAATAAACTTTAGTATTAATATCGCTCATTATTAGTGAAGAAATTGTTTTCAAATTTCTCCCTAACTCTGTAGCAGGGTACATCAGAGAAGAAGGGTGCCTTCTGCTTTGCTGATATATATAATCTGCGCTGCTTAACGTTTCACTTAACGTTTTATACAGATAATCTGCTGCTGCTTCTCCATGTTCATGCGCGGCATTTATCTCTTTAAAAAATCTCTCATTGCTTTGGTTGTATAATTTTTTGGGGTCTTTTAATGCAAGTCCTTTATTGACTTCCCCTTTCAATGCAAGACTAAGCACATCATCTACTTCCAACGCCTGCGTAGGCTTATCACAGCCGCTGCATTGCGCATCTAAATATCGTCCAAGCCATCCTGTAGTCACATATTGGTTGCTGTCGCTTGCACTTTGCCAAATATCCATGCTGCGAAAGTGTGAACGATCAGGATTAGGATAACCCACATTATTGATGATACCCAGGCTCCCCTCGTCAAAGAGTTCTTTAAAATAAGTGAGCGCAGGATTAATACCAACTTCATCTGTAAGCGCCAATGCAGCATTCTTTTGAATTCCCAAAGCAGGGCGCGATTTATAATAAATATCGTTCCGGAATGGAATTACCGTATTCAATCCATCATTGCCACCGCTGAATTGCAACACTACCATTACTCTGTTACCTGCCGGAACGCTGCTCGTTTTTTCAAGGGCTTTCAAAAATTTTGGCATCATTAAAGATGCCGTAGCTAATGATCCTATTTGTAAAAATTCTTTGCGTTTGAAAAGCATAATTTCATTTTTTATTTTCGTTTACTCACACTTTTTAGTTCCTGTTTTTAAACAATGGATGTAGTATTACTTGATCTTATTCCAACATTTTTGATTCAAATTGTCCATCATACATCCCACATTTCTAGCATAACTGATATTCCGGTGTACTCATTAATTCTACCATCGTTGTTTTTATAAAAGCCTCCCTCGATGAATTATCTAAATACCTGTTTAAAATAGTGGAAGGAATAGTATCCTTAGTTTGCAACACTACATCGCTCACCTTTTTCATCAGATTTTCTTTCGATGTTTTATCAAAAACCTTTACAACACCCGCCCAGTCAACGGTTACGTGAAGCTGATTTACTTTTGGCTTTTTATCTACGCCTTCCAATCCCATCATTACATCGTCATCGTCTTTTGGTCTTATTATAAACTCATCTGCATTCGTAAGTATTTGCGGAATGCGCATTCTGAACATTAAGGCGCTGCTGTCAATCCAACTTTTGCCACCAGGCCATCCTGCTACATTAGGCGGATAAAATAAAATTTGACCTAACGCGCGTTCAAAAAGCAATTGCGATTCCGGCCTTTCCAGTTCCATTGGTATCATCCTGCGCAAACCAACAATTAATTCTATCGGCGACTTTATTCTTGTACCAATATTTTTCTCTTCATAAAACCAGCGGCTTGTAAAAATATCATTCATCAGTTTTTGCAAATCATAATTATTTTGATAAAACCTTTCCGCAAGCGTATTTACTTTTTCATTATTAACATTTTCATTTACAAAATATTTGTAAATCTTTTGAGTGATGAATTTTGCAGTAGCACGCTGTTCTAAAATAATATCTATTGCGTCATCACCATCAAAGTTTCCTGTCTTTCCCAAAAATGTTTTTTTGCCAGTATCGTGCAAAAAGGGACGCTCAATAAATTCTCCTTTTATATTGAACCCCCAACCGGTATAAGCTCTTGCGCCTTCCTTTACATCTTCTTCTGTATAATTTCCACGTCCCATGGTAAATAGTTCCATCACCTCACGCGCAAAATTCTCATTGGGGTGCTTTTTATTATTTTGCTGGTTATTGAGAAAAGAAAGCATTGCCGGGCTTTTACTTAC
>CAJDUV010000037.1_pt2 | contig 12259 bp, 8 predicted proteins | sample 7391201 | NCBI WGS metagenome assembly CAJDUV01 (sample SAMEA7055680, study PRJEB34461) | soil metagenome | biome: terrestrial ecosystem; feature: Peninsula; material: soil | place: Antarctica | collected 2016 | reverse complement strand
GCATTGAACGGACTTGCATTAGCAATTCTTCAATCGGATGGGAAAAAAGGGAAAATAATACTGACTGCAAATACGAAAGGATTGGAAGGAGCATCGGTCATTGTTGAAGGGAAATAAAAATCGGGGTATTAGTTGGTTTACTGGTTTATGCGAACGAAACAACAAATCGGAGAATATCATTTATTATTTAGCTCTTTGCAGTAAGACAATTCTCAAAATGCCATTCTGTTTTTTCCATTCAATAATTTGTCGAAGTTTTATTAGGGGTATCGAATAGTTACTAACTCTATAACTAAAACAGTCCATTGTTATTACTATGCTTAACAGAGTTTTTCAGTCGGGGTCGAAGTTGAAATCCCGCACATACGGGATTCATTATCAATAAGCGCCGCTTGCGCAAAACTGTGACTTACGTTTACATTTTAGAAAATCTACAATTATTTCTCATCTCAAAAAAAAAGGACTTTTATCGAAATGTGCGACTTCTCACAACTTCATCACAGGTTCACTTACGTTTTTCTCCCGTATTCATTCCTGACAACCACTATTGATTTTCTAAATCTACACACTATCTCAACGGTGTTTAAGCTCCTTCCCGCCATATAAGGCGGTAAAAGATTTCCTTAATTTTATCATACAATAAAAATTGTTAATCCTTGTCAAATCAAAAAAAGGAATTAGCCCGGTATTTATCTTTTAAACAATAAAACTTTACATTTGCGCAATGGAAAACGTTGAGAACATGGAATACAATACAACCAGGAATCATTTAACTATAAAAGAATACGGCCGCCATATACAAAAAATGGTGGAGTACGTGCTCACAATCGAGGACAGGGAAAAGCGTCAAAAGAATGCCTACGCACTTATTGAATTAATGGGATTTTTAAATCCTCATTTAAAGAATGTTGAAGATTTCCGTCATAAATTATGGGATCATCTTTTTTTAATAAGCGATTTTAAATTAGATGTGGATTGTCCGTATCCCAAGCCCACAAAGGAAACCTATAGGGCAAAACCTGATCCACTACCCTATCCTAAAAGACATCCTAAATACAATCATCTTGGTAAGAATATTGAAATTGTAATTGACAAAGCACTTCACGAAGAAGATGCTGAAAAACGCCAGGGATTTGCTAATGCAATTGCATATTACATGAAACTCACCTATAGCAACTGGCACAAAGAGTTGGTACATGATGATAACATTCAATCAGAGCTTTCATCAATAACAGGTGGAGAGCTTGAATTTAATAATCGTCCCTTTATTAAACACCGAATGGATGCCAGCCGCGAAGAATTTGTAAGCAACATTGGTAAACATCGCAAAAATTTTGGCCCCAGAAATAGTAACAGGAGTAACCAGGGTGGCCGAGATAACAGAAATAACAGAAAATTTGGTAAAAAAAGGTATTGATGTTTTTATCGAATATTAAATAAGTTTGCAACCCCGGTGATAATGCCGGGGTTTATTTTTTGTTTTATTTGAAATTAGCTAAGTATGGGTTCTTTTGAAGTAGTAGGTGGCAAAAAACTTAAAGGTGAAATAACACCGCAGGGTGCGAAAAATGAAGCCCTGCAGGTAATTTCAGCCGTACTATTAACTAAAGAGAAAATTACTATTAATAATATTCCGGATATAGTAGATGTTAATCTTCAGATAGAATTGTTGCACGACCTGGGTGTAAAAACAGAAAGAATCAACCGGCATACCTGCATTTTTCAGGCAGATGATATTAACACAGATTATCTGTTTTCTAAGCCATTTAAAGAAAAAACAGGGCGGTTAAGAGGAAGTGTAATGCTTGCAGGGCCTATGCTTGGACGGTTTAAAAAAGCATATATACCAAAACCAGGCGGCGATAAAATTGGCCGCAGAAGATTAGACACTCATATAGCAGGCTTTAAAAGTCTGGGCGCTCATTTTGATTTTGATACTGATGAATCTTTTTTTCATTTGCATACTTCACAATTAAAAGGATGTACCCTTTTATTAGACGAGCCAAGTGTGACCGGAACAGCCAATTTAATAATGGCCGCTGTTTTAGCCGAAGGCATTACTTCCATTTACAATGCCGCCTGCGAGCCTTATATTCAACAGCTTTGCAAAATGCTCAATAGCATGGGTGCAAAAATTTCCGGAATTGCAAGTAACTTAATTATCATAGAAGGGGTTTACGAATTGCATGGTACATCGCATACAATGTTGCCAGACATGATAGAAGTGGGATCTTTTATAGGCCTGGCCGCAATGACGCAAAGCGATATTGTAATAAAAAATGCGGGAATAAAACACCTTGGCGTTATTCCGGAAAGATTCAGGCAATTGGGAATAAGGATGGATGTTTCCGGGGATGACATTCATATTCCGCAACAGGATATATATGAAATCGAAACGTTTTTAGATAGTTCAATGTTAACTATTTCCGATCATCCGTGGCCGGGACTTACACCAGATTTGATCAGTATTATTTTAGTAGTGGCCACTCAAGCCAGGGGAAGTATATTAATACATCAGAAAATGTTTGAGAGCAGGTTATTTTTCGTTGATAAAATAATAGAAATGGGCGCCCGGATTGTGCTATGCGATCCTCATCGGGCGGTGGTTGTCGGGCTTGAGAGAAAATATCCGCTACGAGGAATTTCTATGAGCAGCCCCGATATAAGAGCTGGCGTAGCGCTGTTAATTGCCGCGTTGAGTGCAGAAGGCAAAAGTATCATTCAAAATATAGAACAAATAGACAGGGGTTATCAGAATATAGATGTGAGGTTGAAATCCTTGGGTGCGGAAATAAGACGAATGTAAAAATGCGTTTGCTGAATTGTTTTTTTTCCGGATTTTTTTATTGTTTTGCAGATTTTAATAATAAATAAGTTTGGAATGGGTTTAATTGCTGGTTAGCAAATCTGCTGATTATACGTATGGAAAAACATTATCATAAAATCATTTTAATAACTGCTCCTTCAGGGTCAGGAAAAACTTCTATTGTAAGATATTTGATGAAAAAATTTCCATCTCTTGCATTTTCTATTTCTGCTACCACGCGCCCTTCCCGCAAAAATGAAAAAGAAGGGTCCGATTATTATTTTATTACTGAAGAAGATTTCAAACAAAAAATTCATAATAAAGAATTTTTGGAATGGGAAATGGTATATGAAGGGAAATACTATGGCACTTTAAAGTCTGAAATGTCGCGCATTTGGGCAGAAAATAAAGTTCCGGTACTTGATATAGATGTGCAGGGCGCCATTCATGTACAACAGCAATATCCAATAAATACGATGGCACTATTTGTACAGGCGCCCTCATTTGAAGAGTTAAAAAAACGACTGAAAAGCCGCGGTTCCGAAACAGAAGAATCCCTGGTGGCAAGACTAAATAAATCGTCTTATGAAATGACTTTTAAAAATCATTTTGAAAACATTATCATTAATAAAGATTTCGATACAGCATGTGCAGAATCGGAAATCATTGTTGCCAATTTTCTTAATAATTAAAAACACCTTGTTCGGCGCAATTATATAAATTTGTTTCATGGACTGGACACCAATAATAGCGATAGCTGCAGCAATTTTACTCATAGGTTTTTTTTCCGGAATAGAGACAGCATTTATTTCTGTCAGCAAATTATCTATAGAATTAAAGAAGAAACAAGGCACATACAGCGGTAAAATATGGTCTTCATTTATGGAGAAACCATCCGGTTTTATAGGCACTACACTTCTTGTTTTTAATACACTGCTGGTAATATACGGGCTGCTATGGAGCAATGTGCTGGAAAGCGTATGGATCTATTGGGGAATTGAAAATCCTTACATACATCTGGCGGTGGCAACACTTATATCCACGCTGATTCTTTTATTTGTAGAGTTTATTTTTAAAGCCTTTTTCAGGGCAAACAGCAACAGCATCATCGGAAATGGTTTCATTACTTTCATTGTCAGCTCATTTTATTCTCTTTTTAGCTGGATCGCTATATACTTTGTAAGTGCTTCTGAATGGATATTGAAATATATTTTTAATGTAAAACTTCAAAATAAAAACGAAGCACTTTCAAAAATAGACCTGGAGCATTACATTCAGCAATTAAAAATGAGCGATGTAGATAATAATACGGAACTGAATAATGAAATTTTTGAAAACGTTCTATCATTATCTGAAACAAGAATAAGAGAGTGTCTTATTCCCCGAAAAGAAATTATAGCAGTTGATATCAATTCCTCTTTAGATCAAATTAAAAACCGGTTTATAGAAACCAAATTAAGTAAAATGATTGTTTTTGAAGATAATATTGATAATATCAAAGGATATGTTCACCAATTGGATATGTTTAAAAATCCCACCAGCCTCCAATCAATGTTATTGCCTATCCCCGCCGTTCCTACCAGTATGAGCGCTACTGACTTAATCAATAAATTTACCAAAGAAAGAAAAAGTATAGCATGGGTAATTGACGAGTTCGGTGGCACAGCCGGTATAGTGACCATGGAAGATTTGCTGGAAGAAATTTTTGGAGATATATACGATGAATACGATGTGAAAGAAGAGCTTGTTGATAAACAGATAACGCCTAATGAATTTATTTTTAGTGGCAGGCTCGAGCTGGATTATCTGATGGATAAATACAAACTTGAGTTTAGAAAAAATGAAGAAACTGAAACCCTTTCCGGATATATTATCAACCAACACGAGTCTATTCCCCGCCAGAGAGACCGCATTATTATTGATGATTACCAATTTGATATCTTAAATGTGAGTGAAACGAGAATTGACACTGTGAAACTGAAAATATTACGATAGGAAGTTGAATCAGGGGATTAAAATTTAAGTATTATGCCAAAACGTAAGGAGGAAGCAAACGATGAACAAAAATCAAAAGACTGGTTTGAATCTGATATTATTTTCAATTCTTTATATCCTCAAAACATTCAGCTATTAGCACAAAAACACTGGACTCCATTAGAGGTGGCAAAAAAGTCAGCAGAATTTCTTGCCATTAGTTCGGGGGCAAAAGTTTTAGATATTGGAAGTGGTTCTGGAAAATTTTGCCTAACAGCAGCACACTTCCATCCTAATACACAATTCTTTGGAATAGAGCAAAGAAAAGACCTGGTGTTTCTTTGCAATCAATTAAAATCAGAGCTGCAATTGCCCAATGTTTATTTTATTAATAAAAATATTGCAGTTATAGACTTTAAAGAGTTCGATCATTTTTATTTCTATAACTCATTTTATGAGAATATTGATGGCACCCAAAAAATTGATGATAACATAACCTATTCTGAAAAATTATATGATCAGTACAATCTATATTTATATAAACAACTTAATAAAAAGCCTTCAGGCACAAGAATCGCAACCTTTCATAGTTTCGGAAGAGAAATACCTTCCGGATACGAAGTCGTTCACACAGATTATGAGGATTATTTAAAATTTTGGATAAAGGTTTAAAATCATAGACGCAATTGCCAAAACATTTTAAAAAAAAATCGCAGGCTTTTTTAAACCTGCGATGTAACGTATCAGATCACTTAAAAATCATCTTGCCTGTGGCACGCTTGCTCTTAACATCCAGGCCATTTTCTCATGCTGTTTCATAATGCCGGTGATAAAATCAGCACTGCCCGCGTCATCATACTTTTCATCAAAATCATCAATTAAAGTACGCGTTTTTCTAATGATCGCTTCATGATCATTTACTAATTCTGCCAGCATATTTTCTGAAACAGCCAAATCTTCATTATGCTCTTTCAACTCAGTTCCGTTAAGAAATTCTTTCATGCTGCCAAATGCAAAATGCCCTACTTTTCTTACGCGTTCTGCTACAGAATCAACGATCATTTGCAACTGCTGATATTGTTCTTCCAGAAATAAGTGCAGCGCATGAAAATCGCGGCCTTCAATGTTCCAATGAAATTTTAAGGTTTTTGTGTAAAGCACAAATTCATCAGATAAAACACCGTTCAATTCATCCGCTATTTTTTTACTATTCGGCGTACTGATACCGGTATTCAGGTTGTCTTTAGCATTATTGTTTTTGCTTTTAGCATTGCTTATTTTGCCATTAGCAGTTTCTACTCTTTTTGCCATTTTGTATTGATTTAGATAATTTAAAAAATATAGAATAATTTAACAGTAGATACAACTTAGATGCCAATAGTAAAAGGGATCTTAATTGTTGCAATTAAAAAATATAGTCACGGCTTAAAGCTTTGTATTTCTTACTGTGATAAGTAATACAGGGAAGTTTGTCAACATGTTGAGGAATCAATTCTATAGGATTATTTCGCGGGACTTTTAATTTTTTAATCCTATTCAATTAGAAGTTAATTGCTATAATACAATAAAACATAATCTCTTATCGTTATATTTTTCCAATATCATTTTATGAACAATAGAAACCTGTTAAATCCGGTAAATATAATCAGTAGCTGCTGGAAAGTATTTGTATCTAAACTTACTCAAAACCCTGAATATTATAATATCAGATTTTATGCGAAAAATAAAGGAAGGCATAGAAATAAAAACCTGATGTGGTAATAACAAATAAAGTTATCAACAGTATGTGGAAAATACGGAAGTAAGAAAAGAGTGAATGTGCTATTGCAAATAAATTAAATCTTTTATTACTTTATCCTTCAAAATATCGCTTATTTTAAAAACCAAAAGTTATGAAATCCCAAGTTTACCAAAAGAAAACACTCTTATCGTTTTTCTTCAGTCATCTCACTAAAAACTTTGTCGCCCTTTTTGAATCAGGGAACAAAAGAGAATTCCAAAGGTTGAAAGATTTTATTACCTCTTAATTCTTTTTAACTGAAAAGATATTCTACATCTCCTTTAATAAGCTTTTTTTACAAAAGCGCATGCCATCAGATGCCAGTTCTCTAACAAGGATACGTTTGAAAGTTTGAAGTTGCCAAACTTTATTCTCCAATCGGATCCTTTGATATTATTTTATAAGCGAATATATCTCCGTCTTCCGCTTCCCTAAACAGCTATTTTTTAAAGAATAATTCTTTTAGCTGAACAAATATTCCACATCTTCTTTGCTAAGGCTTTTTACAAAAGTTTGGTCATCAGATATTAATTCTTTAGCCAAAATGCGCTTTCTTTCCTGAAGTTGTAAAATTTTATCTTCAATTGTATCCTTGCATATCATCCGGTAGGCAAAAATATTTTTTGTTTGCCCAATACGGTGAGTACGGTCAATAGCTTGTTGCTCTACTGCCGGATTCCACCATGGATCAACGATATAAACATAATCGGCTGCGGTTAAATTTAATCCCACACCACCGGCTTTCAGTGAAATAAGGAATACGCGGCAGCTATCATTATTCTGAAAATTCTGGATAGCTCTTTCTCTTTCGTGTGGTGGAGTACTTCCATCAAAATATTCAAATTCAATCTTATTTTCTTTTAATTTTTCTCTTATCAGAGATAACATTCCAAGAAATTGTGAAAAAATCAAGGCCTTGTGTTCCCCAATATTTTCAGTTATTTCACGGTTTAATTCTTCAAGTTTGATAGAGTCATTCGGATATTTTTCATCTTCATTTAAGATGGCCGGACTGTCGCATATCTGGCGCAATTTCATTAAACCCTGCAAAATAGTAAGTTGTGATCTGCCAACGCCCTGTTCATCAATAACACCCATTATTTTGTCGCGATAAGAATGCCGGTAAGCCTCATACACTTTTCTTTGCTTATCTCCCATTTCACAAAAGAGAATGGTTTCTGTTTTGTCAGGCAGGTCTTTAGCCACTTGTTCTTTTGTTCTTCTTAAAATAAAAGGATACAGTAATTTTTTAAGGTGATCTTTTTGCTCCTGCTCACCAAATTTATCAATGGGAGTAGAAAACTCACTTCTAAAAAACTCTACAGAACCCAATAAACCCTGGTTTAAAAAATTCATCTGTGCGTAAATATCGAAAGTATTATTTTGTAAAGGAGTACCACTCATGCATATCCGGTTCCTGGCTTTCAGAAGGCAAGCGGCTTTGGTAACTTTTGAAAAAGGATTTTTGATTGCCTGTGATTCATCCAGAATAACATAATCGAATTTGGTTTTAATCAGCATCTGGATATCGCTTCTTAAAGTACCATAAGTAGTAATTATAATATCTGCACCTGACAATAATTCTTCCACATTCTTCGCCCTGGTATTTCCATGGTGAATGCGAAATGTAAGCGAAGGAGTGAACTTTTTTATTTCATTTTCCCAGTTATAGATCAGCGTGGTTGGGCAAACCACCAGTGCCTTTAAACCGCCTTCTTCTTTTTCGAAATGACTAAGCATTGTTAACGCCTGCACTGTTTTTCCCAGCCCCATATCGTCAGCTAAAATGCCTCCCCAGCCCACCGTATTTAAATAATTAAGCCATTGAAACCCTGAAAGTTGATACGGCCGTAAACGATTTTCTAATTCCACCGGAACAGGAATTTCAGGAATATGTTTAAAATCCCTTAATCGTTCATACTTCTCATCCAGTTCAAAAGAAAGTTCCTTTTCATCACGTTGTTCATACAAATCATCAATTACGCTTAAATGAAATTTCGAAAGCCTTAGTTGATTATTTTTTCCTTCACCCACTTTAAAAAGTAATGCATACTTTTTGATCCATTCATCAGGCAAAATGCCCAGCGAGCCATCATCCAACTGTACAAAAGATTGTTTATTGGTTAATGCTTTTTGAATTTCATCAATACCAATACGCTGCTCGCCAAATGAAAGCTCCACTTTAGCATCAAACCAATCCATACCGCTGCTCAGGTGAATTTTTGTAGACGGCTTTGCGGTATTAAAACGGAAATTTTTCAACGCTTCAAAACCAAAAACCGGTATCTTCATCTCATTCATAGCATCTACAAATAAAAAGAACCAGTTATTTTTAAGCACGTCCTGTCCTTTTAATACCAGGCTGTTATTTTGAGGTTGTTTTATAAATTGAGACGCTTTTACGCTAAATCCTTTATAGTTAAAAACCGGCTGAAACAGAAGATAGTCGCCTTTTTCAATAAGAGTGACACTAATATCCGGATCACCTTCCTTGGTTTCTTTTACTAATGAAGCATCAAAAGAAACCTTGTAATTATGCGAAAGCGGCAATACCAATTCTCTTAAAAGCTGCGGCCATTGGCCATCAGGAATATGAAGTGTATTTTTAAACTTTTCGGCAACTAAGGTTTCTTCAGATTTTTTCCATAAAAACAAGCTTCTATCGTACGAAAACAACAGATCACAATTCCATTGATTCTCCGTGAGATTTACTTTTTCCTGGTCAAGGTTTACCATGCTTTCCATGAGTTTTCCTTTTTCACCAGAAGAGATTTTAAATTCCAAAACAGGTGAAATATCAGAGAGCTCTATTTCCTCCAAATTTTGAGTAGTAAACCTTTTTCCCAAAGGAAGATAAAGTACAGGACTTCCTTCATTTTCCTCAAAAATGCGTTTCAGTTTAGGATGCAAAAATTCTGCTATCAGCAATTTGGTTTCTTCCGGATATTCTTCATTTTCCTGGTGAATGATGTTTTCCCAAAAACCGCTAAACGGCGAATTACGGTTTAAATATTTATTGATTTCAGATTGTTGAAGCTTTCTGGCGTGCTGTATCAGTTGCTTGTCTTTTTCGCTAAAAACATCTGTATTTATATACTTCGAAAGGTCTAATTTTTCTACGAGGCCGGAAAACGATTTTCTATCTTCGTCATAATTTCCCTGCACCACATCTATAGTTACGAATGGAAATACTTTTTCATTGGCATTAAAAACCAATGCCGCATATTTTCTTTTGGGGGCAAAAGTAGTGGTTGTTGATTCAGGTGTATTTGTATCAATTGACGACTTGCCGGAAAAAGAGGATGAAACTCTTTTTACTGAAGGGTCTGTTACTTTTAAAAAAGGTTTTCCTTCTTTGTAAATAAATTCAAATTTATCGGAAAGATCGTCTTCGAGACTGTAGCCATAGCCTTCCAGCAATTTATTTTTTTCTTTATCCCAGTTTCTGATGCTATCAAAATAATAAGGCCCATAATTGTTTAATAATTGCAAAAATAATGCGGTTTTATGCCTGCATAAAGGATGAGTGCCGTCATCGCATGTGCAGGAAGTATCAAAATTCCGTTCATCATTTTTTTGTAAAATAATATGAAAATTCTCTCCTTCCACTTCCAGTTCTGCCTCTACCATTTCACTGGCTGCGTTTAAAATATCGCACTTATTTCTTCTTAAAATTTCCTCTGCCGCAGCATAATTGTCCATACCGGCCAATATGCGTATCATTTTAAGATCAATGAATTTAATTTTGGCAACAGTATGTTTTTGATTATAAACAGTAGGTTCATTTGCATTAAGCAGATTTTTATCTACCAAATCCTGCAATTGCATGAGCGCGGCAGCTTCATGGCGACAAAGATCGCTTATGTTATACGGGCAGGAACAATGTAGTGAGATCGCTTTTGGGTCATTATAATTCTGAACCGATACTTTATAAAACGTGGTATAGCTGTCATCTCTTACCCGGAAGTTTACAGAATGCATCAGTTCATCATGATCCACTAATTCAACATATCGGGAAGAATATATTCTTTTGCCCCGGCGAATTACTTCATCAGTACCGGAATTATAAACATATTTAATAAAATAGGGTAGTGCCAATAAAATTATAGTTTTTTTATCATTGCATTTCCTTTTGAGGATTCCTCATTGCGAAAAAAGCAATTTGCAAAAATAAACAAAATTTATAGCAGGTGAAAGGGTGTTTTGAATAAAAATGATTCTCCTTTAAACTTTATGAAAATTTTTTATCTCTTATCAGCCTTCCGTTGGAATAAACCGGTAATGTATCAGCATTATCATTCGTCAGGCAAAATCGAATATCTTCTTCCAGGCCATAGCCCATCAGCCGGTGAAAATGAGAAGCGTTTTTTTCTTTCATAAAATTAAAAAGACCGCCATTGGCCTGTATAAACAGCGTTTCCGCAATACTGGTAGCGTCACAATTGATCTGGTATTTATTCTTGACACGATTAATAACTGCCCCGGCAAACAAAGTATCTTCCAGGTTGACCCGGTTTTTCCATGCCGCACACGCTAATACTACACTTTTATTTTGAGAAGAAATATAATTACAAACGGAAGAAATGTTACAAAATGAACCGGTAATAATTGATTTTGCATTTGCGGCAAGTGCCATATGCAAAAGTTTTGTGCCGTTAGTGGTAGTTAGCACAAGCGTTTTCCCTTTTATGAATTCAGGAGTGTATTGAAAAGGTGTATTTCCATACTGTAAACCTTCTGCGATTTGGCCATCCCGTTCGCCTGCCGTAATCACTTCCATCTGTTTGCCCAGCTTAATGCATTCTGCCACACTATCCACCGGAATTATTTCTTTAGCGCCATTATGCAAAGCAGTGGCGATCGTGGAAGTGGCTCTTAGCACGTCTATTATAACAACAATACTATCAGTAAGATCATAATATTTCAATAAAGAAGGAGATAGAACGGTATTTAGAAGAGGCAGCGAGTGTTTCATTGTAAAAATTACGAATTAAAAATTACGGATTAAAAACATAAACCCGGAATCAGGAATGAAGAATAAGAAAGGAGGTCGAAAGAGAAAACAATGCATGTCATTAAGATTATTGAGTAATTATTATTTAGTAATTAATATAAAATTTGCAAATTTTGATTCCAATCGGCCAGCCTCAAGTTCACATACTCCTTTCGTATTATTTTTTATTTTACTCAAAAGGAATCTTTACTACTTTACTTGCCAGTAATTTATCTCTCACTTTTATAAAAACAGGTGTATCTATTTTTGAATACTCAATGTCCACGTACCCCATCGCTATTGGCTTTCGAAGTGTTGGCGATTGGGTGCCGCTGGTAACACGTCCAATGTTTTCCCCCTCATTATTTTTTATTTCATAATCATGGCGTGGAATTCCTTTTTCCATCATCTCCAAACCAATTAGTTTTTGTTGAATACCTTCTGATTTCAATTTTTGCGTTTCTTCTTTTCCTATAAAATTTTCTTTTGAAAGTTTAGTGATCCATCCTAACCCGGCCTCCAGTGGCGATGTAGTATCATCAATATCATTTCCGTAAAGACAATAACCCATTTCAAGCCTCAAAGTGTCTCTTGCGGCAAGGCCTATAGGCTTTAATCCATGAGGATTTCCTTCTTCAAAAATTTTATCCCAGATTATAGATGCATCATCGTTTTTATCTTCAAAATAAATTTCAATTCCGCCGGA
>CAJDUV010000073.1_pt1 | contig 12478 bp, 12 predicted proteins | sample 7391201 | NCBI WGS metagenome assembly CAJDUV01 (sample SAMEA7055680, study PRJEB34461) | soil metagenome | biome: terrestrial ecosystem; feature: Peninsula; material: soil | place: Antarctica | collected 2016 | reverse complement strand
ATTGGGATATACTAATTGGATGCGATTTTTAATCTGGCTGGTTATCGGGTTGGCGATTTATTTTCTTTACAGCAGGCATCACAGTAAATTGGGGAAAGGGGATTTGGTTGATAATGGAATTAGAGTTGATTAGGCCTGTATTTAAAAAGAGTTTAAAAACGGGTGGATTGTTATATATGGATAGGAAACAATGAGCAATCTATTATTACACCTTTTATATATAACCATTTTCAACGAATTCATTCTCAACTACTTATTGTGTGCTGCTTTTATTGTGCCTCCGTGCAGAAAATTTTGAAATGCATTCTGCATTCAATCTTCAAATCTACGGGTGATACAGTATTGCTTTTGCATTCCAATGAAGAAGGAGAAGTGGTAGAAATTATCAATGATAAAATGTTGGTGGTAAATGTAGATGGCGTACGGTTTCCTGTTTATACTGATCAAATTGATTTCCCTTATTTCAAAAGATTTAGCGAAAAAAAATTAGTTCCTCAAAAAAAAGAGAAGGTTTATATTGATAACCTAAGGAAAGAAAAAAGTACTGAGAAATATCAAGTAAGTACAGGCGTTTGGGTTTCTTTTTTACCTGTTTTTAATAAGGATATTTTTGATGATGACGTAGTGGAGAAATTTAAAATTTATTTACTCAATCAAACAGAAATATCTTTAAATTTTAATTACCAGATCAAATTTTTGGGCTTACCGGACTTACATTTAAATAATACCATTTTGCCCTTTTCCGATTTTTATATCCATGATGTTCCTTTTGAAGAGATGAATGATGCGCCCAAATTTGAGTTTGATTTTTTTCCAACTGAAATCAACAAAAAAAAAGCGGCACATTTTGAAACTACTTTTAAAATGAAAGCCAGGCAATTATTTCAAAAGATTGAGGAAATGAAAATGAAGAATGAGCCCACATTTTCTTTCAAGCTTTTTGAAAAATATCCGGATAGGATGGAAGAATTAATCCCTGATTATAATAATTCTCACGGCCAGCTCTACGATGCAACTAAAATAAGGGAAAGATTGGAACCGGCACGTTCCGTTATTGACCTTCATATAGAAAAATTGATGGACAACTGGAAAGGGTTAAGCAATTTTGAAATACTATCCATTCAATTAAAGAATTTCGAAAAATATTATAATCTCGCCGTTGCGCACAGGCAACCGAATTTTATAGTAATTCATGGGGTGGGAACAGGAAAATTGCGTAACGAAATTCATGAAATATTGAAAACAAAAAAAGAAGTGAGAACATTTGCCAATCAATACCACAGTAATTTCGGTTTTGGCGCTACGGAGATATTTTTCCAGTACTAAGGCCTATTACCGGGCTCGTTTTATTAGTTAAATTTTATTGTCTTTAACGAGGCAAACAGCCTGATACAGCAATATAACTACCTATCTTTGCGCAACTGCAAACCGGGTTATCGTTCCGATAAAAATCGGGAAGGAAAGTCCGGCCAGCAAAGGACAACACACCGGTTAACAGCCGGTTCCGATTTTAATCGGAAAGAAAGTGCCACAGAAAATAACCGTCCCGATCACAATCGGGATAAGGGTGAAAACGTGAGGTAAGAGCTCACGTTCCGCAGCGGTAACGCAGCGGGAGGGTAAACCTTGTGTGCTGTAATGCCACGTATATTCCGGTTTGCGCTTGCGCAATGTAAGCTGTCCGTTTATTCCCGGTAGTTATCGGGACCGGAAAGGGTAGGCAGCAAGACTGTTGCAGTAATGCAATAGCAAGATAAATGATAACCGCTTCGTTTTATTACGGAGTTACAGAATCCGGCTTACAGGTTTGCAGTAATTGAATTTAAAAAGGCAGCCATTTATTTGGTTGCCTTTTTATTTGCCTGCTAATCTTTTTTATTAGACGTGCTGGAAAAATAGATTATTATTTTTTATTCTATTATTTCATGAAATATTAATGCATTTTGGTGGTATCCATTTTCATACTCTGCATCATCTTCATCACATCTTTTGGGTCGGCATAACTCCAATGCTCAATCGCTTTCCCATTTTTTATTTTTACTACATCAATACCCATCATATTAATTTTGTAATTCGCAGGTAATCCCATATATGAGCTATTGGTTGTTGCAGTAAACCTGTTTAAATCAAAATTGTAATCACCATCAGTTGCGTTGGCAATTGATTCCATTTTGATGTCATTTAGATGGTTATGCATTTGAGTAAAATTATACTTGAGCGAATCAAGCCCTTTTACATCGCCATTCTCTCCTGAATGATCGATGAAATCTTTATCAATGATACTGTCAAGACCGCTAACGTCTCCCGTCTCAATTGCTTTATAAACCATCTTCGTGTTGGCTTTGTTTTTTTCTGCCTGGGAAGAATTATCGTTGCCCGTAGAAGTTGATTCTTTGCATGACATTAAAAAGCAAATAATAATGCATCCTGTTGTTAGAAATAATTTTTTCATTTTGTTTGATTTTAATTAACGGTTAAAATTTAATTAAGGCCTAATATAAAAAGAGAAAAATGATCTCGCAGAAATCATGAGAAAGTAAGTAGGAATGGGTTTTTTCGAAAAAGAATTTTCAAAGTTAAAGTGTTTTTTTGTTAAACTTCTAAAACTTTTTTCTGAATAAAATGGAGCTCTGAATTCCTAACTACGGGGGACTCAACTAATGAATTTAACGGTTCAATAATTTCACATATCTTCGCAGCCCAAAAATCAGTTCTTAAGAATGTTAAGCAGAAGAAATATACGTGTTAAAGTTATGCAAACGCTTTACAGTATTGAATCCATGAATAATGAAACAAGCCCTGGAGAACCTTTACAGATTCTCAAAAAGAAACTGGAACATTTTCAGCAATTATTCACGTATCTCATTTATTTTATCATAGAAGTAGCACGTTACGCCGAAAAGGATGCATTGCAAAAAGCAAGTAAACTTTTACCAACTGCGGAGGATCTTAATATTAATATTAAAATTGCCGGTAATGAAATAGTATGGGCTGCTTTAGAAAACGATTCGTTTAAAAGATCAATTGAACAATTAAAAATTAAATACCTGGTAGATGAGGATCTGGTAAGAAAAAACTACATGATTTTGGTAAATTCACCGGAATATAAAGATTACATTTCACATCAGTCGCGTGATAAAAAATCTGAAAAAAAGATATTGGAATTTATTTTTTCTGACCTGATGCTTGATAATGACCTTTTTGTAAGTGATGTGGAAGGAAAATTTATTCATTGGGATGACGATGCTGAAACAGCAATTTTACTGATAAATGGCTTTTTACAAAAACCTTCTCAATTTAATTTTTGTGAAATGGTAGGTGCTGAAAAATTAGATTTTGCAATCAACCTTTTGGAATGTGTAATTGATAAAAATGAATATTGCCTTGAGATCATTAAACCGAAATTAAAAAATTGGGATTCTGAAAGAATAGCAGCCATTGATATGATCCTGATGAAAATGGGTGTTTGTGAATTACTTTATTTTGAAACCATTCCACCAAAAGTTACTATCAATGAATATATTGACCTCGCCAAAGAATACAGTACCGAACAAAGCGGTCATTTTATAAACGGAATTTTGGATAATATTCATAAAGAGCTATTAACGGAGAATAAAATTCATAAGAAGAATTTTAAAAACAGTACATTATAATATCTTTGAAAAAAAATCAGGTAATGAAACAATTGTTGATCCTTTTTTGCATTTTTTGTACCCTTTATTCCTGCGACATAAGGAGTACAAAGACAAATGGTGACTTGCAGGCTGCCACTGTCAAACATTTTACTGACAGCACCTCTGTGCAAATGATAGATTCAGTATATAATTTTGGGAAAGTAACTGATGGAGAAAAAGTGGTTTTTAACTATCGCTTTCGCAATACCGGTACAAAAGCATTGGTTATCTCTTCTGCGAGAGCAAGCTGTGGATGCACAGTACCTGAAAAACCTGAAGAACCGATAAAACCCGGCGAAACAGGATTTTTAAAGGTAGTTTTTAATAGCCAGGGTAGGGTAGGCCCCGTTCATAAAGAAGTGAATGTAGTTTCAAACGCATATCCTGAATTTCCTGTTTTACAATTAATTGGAGAAGTGAATTCAAAAGATAAATAATTTTTTTTTATTAACCGCTGCAAATGCAGCAAAACAAAACAAGCGATATGAATTTAGCAATGGTTTATTTAATGGTAGGACAGGGCGGCCAGAGCGGCGGTGGATTTCAATTTGTATTTTTAGGTTTAATGATTGTGGTATTCTGGATGTTTATGATCAGGCCGCAGGCAAAAAAAGCTAAATTGCAAAAGCAGTTTATGCAAAATTTGCAAAAGGGTGATAAAATAGTAACGATCGCAGGTATCCACGGTACTGTAAATAAAATGAATGAAGATGGCACTTTTATGCTTGAAATAAACCCGGGATCATACATTAAAATGGAGAAAAGCGCTGTAAGTATGGAAATGACAGCTAATTTGAATAAGGTGAATACACCTGCTCCAATAAAATAATCTCTTCGGTATGGTATATGGTATAACATTTTAGATGTACGGTGTTTGATGCAGGAACTTTGATAAATGATGAATTGTATTTAATTTACTTTTATTTGATTGGCGTCAAACATCGTACATTATTCATTTTGGACTACTGTTTTTTACATTGTATGGGGCAAACTAAAATCTCATATTAATAATCACAACAAATGCTGCGCATCGGATTAACAGGTGGTATTGGAAGTGGAAAATCTACCGTGGCCCGCATTTTTGAAGCGCTGGGTATTCCGGTTTATAATGCGGATGATGCTTCCAAACGATTGATGTTGGAAGATCCGGTGCTGAGAAAAAAAATCCAGGATTCTTTTGGAGACCAATCCTATTCAGGCAATCAATTGGATCGAAAGTTTTTAGCTGAGCAGGTTTTTAGTAATCCTCAAAAATTATCTTTACTCAATTCCTTTGTGCATCCGGCAACTATTAAAGATGCCAGGGAATGGATGAATTCGCAAAAGTCAGCTTATCTGATTAAAGAAGCCGCTCTCATTTTTGAAAGTGGATCTCAAAAGTATCTCGATTATATTATCGGCGTAAAAGCGCCACTGGCGCTACGTATTCAGCGTACCATGATGCGCGATGGTGTTTTAGGCGTGAAAGTAAAAGAAAGAATGGAAACCCAAATGGATGAAGAAGAGAAACTGCGCCTATGTGACTACGTTATAGTAAATGATGAACAACATTTATTAATTCCTCAGGTTCTTGAATTGCATAAAAAATTTTTAGAAAAGGGTTGATTTTGAGGGGTAGGATTTTATGATTTGATTTTTTTTGATTTTGATATTTTTCAAGTCCGCTGTTTTCTTCGATTGAATTCTAGATTTTAAAAACGACTAAGGCATACTTTTAATTTAAAGATTAAAATCTTTCAACCAAATTAAACAAACAAGTGCCGTGAAAATATTTTTCATGGCATTTGTTTTATAAGAATATTTTTAAAAAATAATGTCATTTCTTACAAGCTACCCTACTTGCTTTCAATGGTTTTTTTATTTTAGATAGAACCAGGAATATTTAAATTTTATTAAAAAAACCCTTCCGGGATATTTATTCCTCCTTAATATTGCTTTTCGGAACTTCAGGTTTTCCTCTCCTATAAATGATCAATCCATTTAAAAAGTTGCGCAAGATCTGATCGCCTGCTTCTACATAACCGGGCTGGCCTTCGTTTCTAAAAAGATCTCCTAATGCACCTTTGCTGATTTCAAAATCTACAAGTGATAAAATATGAATAATATCATCGTTGCGAAGTGATAGTGCTACTCTTAATTTTTTAAGTATATCGTTGTTGGTCATTTTTATTATTATTTTGATTATCACAAAAATAAAACTAGTTTTTCTCTTTAAGAGAACATGGTTATTTCAAATTATTTGTATTTTCAATCCACAAAAAAATTAATCAGTATATTTTAAAATGAAAAAAATTAATTGGGGTATCATTGGTTGTGGCGATGTAACAGAGCTAAAGAGTGGCCCGGCTTTTAATAAAATTAAAAACTCTTCGCTCATTGCAGTAATGCGAAGGAACGCAGATAAAGCCAAAGATTTTGCAGAGCGCCATCATGTTCCAAAATGGTATGCAGATGCTGATGAACTTATAAATGATGCTGACATTAATGCTGTATATATTGCAACGCCTCCTTCTTCGCATAAGCAATATGCAATAGCAGCATTGCAGGCTAAGAAATTTGTGTATGTAGAAAAACCAATGACCGTTAGTGTGTCATCAGCAATAGAAATGGCAGAAGCGGTTGCGAAGTATAATGGTAAATTGGTGGTGGCGCATTACCGCCGTGAGCAGCCTTTCTATAAAAAGATAAAAGAGTTGGTTGATCAAAAAGAAATTGGTGAAATAAGATTGGCCAATTTAAAATTTTATCGAACAGTTTTATCTCAGGAGGATATTACTATTCCTAAAATTGCATGGCGAGTAAATGAAGCGATTGCCGGCCATGGTTTATTTTACGATATATCGCCTCATCAGTTGGATATGATGTATCATCTATTTGGAAAAATAAACGATGCTCATGGGTTTGCTGTAAATCATAATAAATTATATACCGCTGCAGATACGGTTTCCGGTAGTATCCTGTTTAAAAACAAAATTTTATTCTGCGGTGAATGGTGTTTTGATATTGGAGAAAATAAAGAAGAAGATCACTGTGAAATTATAGGTGAGGAGGGCAGCATTCATTTTTCTTTTTTTGGAAGCCAGCAGATAACAGTTATTAAAAAAGGAAAGATTGAAGTTATTGAATTTGAAAAACTACAACATGTACAACAACCAATGATAGAAAAAGTGGTTGAATATTTTATGGGTAATGGTTCAAACCCATGTACAGTGGGAGAAGGAGTAGAAGTGATGAAAATTTTAGAAAATTTTTCTTCAAAATAAACCATTTTTTGTTTGGTAGCAGAAAATGAATCTCGGCAAAAAATTAAAAATAATTGGAGAGGATTTAATGTCTCATGAAAATGAAGTTGATCAATAAAAGAAGGTCTATCAGATATTTCATCCTGGATAAAAAAACTAAAAAGACCTTCTTTATTTGAATGATAACCTCACGAAATTTTTTCATAGCTTGCTACCAGGCCTTTGATAAGCGCCGAACTAAATCCTTTATGCTCAAGTTCATTTAATCCCGCGATTGTGCATCCCATTGGCGTGGTTACTTTATCAATTTCCTGTTCAGGATGTGTATGATTAATAAGTAATAATTCCGATGCGCCTTTTACTGTTGCTCTCACATACCTCAAAGCGAATGCTGTTCCGCATGCCCCCAGAACCGTTGCAGCGTTCATTAATTTTTCTTCAATAAAAGTGACCCTGCCAAGTATTTCAAAAAGTTCTTTTACTATTGCGATTTGTTCTGCGCCGGCTCCGTTACTACTTATGCACGTCATGCTTTGCTGAATAGCAATAGCAGTATTTGGCATCGCCCGAAATAATACCACTTTATTATTGATCCATTGATGAAGGTCTTTCAGCCATACGCCGGTAACAGCGCTTACCACAATTTGCCCATCATGAAAAGTAGTATTCATCATTATATCCTGTACCTGGTAGGGCTTTACGGCAAGAATAACAACGTTAGCATTTTTTATAGCTTTATTATTATCTGATGTTACATTTACTCCTGCTTCTTTTAAATCTTTTAATGTCTGGATGTTTCTTTTGGTAATGGTTATATCGTCTGCAATAAACTTTCCGGATTTTAATAATCCGTTGGCAATAGCAGTGCCAAGATTTCCGCCTCCGATGATAGTAATTTTTTTCATTTTATTATTTCTTTAATAATGATTTAATTTTTAAAAATCTAAATGTTGTGTTGCTAATTTTTTGGATAGAATGTTCACTGATAGGAGGCCGCGTTAAAGGCGCCTATCAGCATCCGGGAGCCGGGGATACAACGAAAGTACCCGGTAAAATAAAAACCGGATACGTGTTTAAAAAGATATGATTTATAATATTGCTTACTTTCATTTGCCGTGTTCAAAAGTAAGTAGTTTTTTTTATGCGATAATTAAAAATTAATTGGCCTGAATAATTTGACCAGAAAATTTCTATCAACCTTAATTTTGTTTGTGTTATAAAAAAATTTCTACATGTTTTTTGCAATATAAAATCCCCATTAGTTATTAACAAAAGATCATTAATTGTGACTAGGCCCGAAATTGCCAATCGTCTTGCTGAGCTTTGGCACAAGGGAAATTTAAAAACACCACAGAAGTAATTATTTTCCAAAGATGCCGTCAGCATTCAAATCCAGGCTCCACAGGCTTTTGACAAGGAGTCCATGCCCGGGTTTTGTATCTATACTGTAAAAGACCATAAGATTATTTCAGAACAGTTTTTCATGTAAAAAAGTTACCGCACTTATTTGAGATAGCTAACAAATGAAAGCAGTACTTTCTACGTTTTCTGATCAGTAATCGGAATCTGTTACGATTTTATCTTAAACATAAAAAACCTTTGTACTAAAGAAGTACAAAGGTTTTCGGCAAAATGCCGTTAAGTGTTTTTCTATTCTTTTAAATGGGATTCTCTACATCTTCCATTCTTAATCCTATATTATTGGCTCTCTCTTTTTCCAAAGGGAAAGCATTTACTTCATCCATCGTTAACCCCAATGCTTTTGCAACGCCTTCACCATAAGCCGGGTCAGCTTTGAAGCAATTTCTTATATGCCGTATCTGTATGAATTTTTGAGCCTTCCCTACTTCCGCTGCAGTATTACTAAATAGTAGCTGTTTCTTATCATCGGCCAATAGGCGAAATAAATTTCCAGGCTGCGAAAAATAATCCTCATCCACACGATGATCCCAGGCGTCGGCGTCGCCATGAATTGCTAATGGTGGTTCTTTATATTCCGGCTGTTCCTGCCATTCATTAAAGCTATTAGGCTCATAATGTTTTGCGCTCCCATAGTTGCCATCTACGCGCATAGCGCCATCCCTGTGGAACGCGTGATAAGGGCATTTTGGAGCGTTCACAGGTATTTGAGAATGATTTACACCTAACCTATACCTTTGCGCATCGCCATAAGAAAATAATCTGCCTTGCAACATTTTGTCCGGTGAGAATCCAATTCCAGGAACTATATTGGCTGGATTAAATGCGGCTTGTTCCACATCAGCAAAATAGTTTTCCGGATTGCGGTTTAATTCAAATTCGCCTACCGGAATTAAAGGGTAATCACCGTGCGGCCACACTTTTGTTAGGTCAAAAGGATTTAAATGGTAATTATTCGCTTCCTCTTCTGTCATTATTTGTACAAACATTTTCCATTTTGGAAAATCGCCTTTATTAATAGCTTCAAATAAGTCTCTCTGGCTGCTTTCTCTATCTGTTCCGATGATTTTTTTGGCCTCTTCATTTGAAAAGTTTTCGATTCCCTGTTGAGTTTTAAAAGTAAATTTTACCCAATGCCTTACTTTGTCTTTATTTATAAAACTAAAAGTATGGCTGCCAAATCCATGCATAAATCTTGGTGACCGGGGAATTCCTCTATCGGTCATTATAATAGTTACCTGGTGCAAAGCTTCCGGCAATAAAGTCCAGAAATCCCAATTGTTATCTGCGCTTCTCAGGTTCGTTTTGGGGTCTCTTTTTACCGCGTGGTTCAGGTCAGGGAACTTCATGGGATCTCTAAAAAAAAATACCGGCGTATTGTTTCCGACCAGGTCCCAATTGCCCTGTTGTGTATAAAATTTCATCGCAAAGCCACGTATGTCTCTTTCCGCATCTGCGGCGCCACGCTCGCCTGCTACTGTAGAAAACCGTACAAACATTTCCGTCTTTTTACCCACCTCAGAAAAGATATCGGCATAAGTATAATTTGTGATGTCATGCGTAACCGTAAAGGTTCCAAATGCTCCGGATCCTTTTGCATGCATACGCCTTTCCGGAATTACTTCACGATCGAAGTGGGCCATTTTTTCTAAAAACCAGAAGTCCTGAAGCAGGGCAGGGCCCCGGGCTCCAGCCGTTTGTATATTCTGGTTGTCAGGAACCGGTGTGCCGGTTGAGGTGGTGAGTTTGTTTTCCTTTTCCATAAATTTGTTTTTTTTTGTCAAGAAATGAGAAAAATATTTATTATTTAATGGTAAATCAATTTACATTAAATGAATGAATAAACAGTAAATAAAATTGAAGATTTTTGAGAGTTAGGTTATTTTTATCGGAATACAAACAGGCTGTATTTTTGCTATTTGAATTCTCTTTTCAAAATTTTAATCCGTTATTTATTGTTATTTATAATTGATTTTATGATGCAGAAGATTTTAGCAGAAGGATTTGGGTATTTGGCTACACTTTTATTAGGAATTTCCCTCGTCGTAAATAACGACCTTAAGTTCAGATGGATCAATGCTTCGGGATGTTTTTCCTTCGTGGTTTATGGTATATTAATACATGCTTTTCCTATTATTATAACCAATGCTTTATTGTTTTTTATCAATTTGTATTACCTGATAAAGATTTACCGCACAACTGAAAATTTTGATATAATTGAATTTAAAGGTGAAGAAACAATTGTAGATAAATTTTTATCTTTTTACGACTCAGATATTAAAACTTATTTTCCGGAATATGTGCACAATCAAAAAGAGAATAATATCAATTATATAATATTACGAAATTTAATGATCGCGAACATTTTCGTCGCTGAACTTGATAAAGAAGGGTTGGCCGAAGTAAAGTTAAATTATACAATACCAATTATTTCCAGAGGAGTAAAAAAGTTGATTTACAAAACTGTTTTCAATAAAGGCCATGTCAAATTTTTGAAAGTGATGAATTTTCGGAAAGACGCAGATAATAAGGGCTATTCAAAAGATTTATATCTAACTGAAAAACTACTATTTTTAAACAATACTGTCCTAAACGTTTTTAATTTGAGATAAAGTTATTGATTCTATTGAATCCCAGGTGACTGAAAATGGTTTTAAAATAATAAACCCTGTACAATCCGATTTTCATCTTCTTTAGAAGGCTCATCAAAGGGTTTGTCAAGCCACAATTGTAATTCTATTTTTACAAATAAATTCAATCGGATAAAAGCTACCAGATTAGATAAATGCCATCCAAATTTTGCCATTGCTTTTAATGCTTTTAAGATAAGAATGGTAATCAATGCAGTCCAAATTTGAATCATGACAGCATTTTCACTGGTTCCGATAAAGGATTTTATGTGTAACAACTGCTTTATATCCCTGAAAAATATTTCCACCTGCCAACGGCTTTTATAAAGCTCGGCAATGGTACTGGCAGCCCAGTCAGTGTGATTGGTTATCAACTCTATCGTTTGTTTATTTACATCATCCCAAACAGCTATTCTTCTTAATTGCTGCGGATATTTTTGTTTTGAGTCGTCATTTTTAAGTTCTATGATTTCATCTTTAAGCAGGTGCTGATGTCTTTTTGGCGGCAGTGGGTTTTCTTTTATTACGTTGTATTGAAGGTTGTCCTTATGTCGTATTACAAAGAAAACACCCCTGCTGTCCCAAATATTCAATAAGGACAAATCATTATAAAAACGATCAGCCACAATAACGCTTCCTTTTAAAAGAGCAATATCATAAGCGCCTTTATTATCGGCTGTCTTACCATTTGTAATGTTTATATAAGCAGGCAAATTGCCATCAAAATCAAGTAGTGTATGCATTTTTATAGCTCCTTTGGCGGTTTTATATTTTGCCCAGTCAAAGAGGCTTAAGCACAAGCTGATGGTGGTAGAATCCAGCAGGAATATTTTGGACTTGATGCGGAACTTTACTTGTTTAAATTGAGCTTGCTGTCCTAAACTATTGAGCAGTTTAAAATAATATTCTTTAAACACTTCATGATTGCGGTTTTTATTTTGATAGCTTATAGTTGATTTGGAAGGTGCCTTGTTTATTCCAAGATGATTTAAATTTCCCGTGGCAGAACGAAGGCCATTACTGATATCTCTTACTGAATGGCTTTTTGCAAATTGGCAAAAAAGCATGGAAACAAGATGTGTCCAACTGTTATATCCTTTATTATGTTTATCGGTTTGCTTTTCTTTTACTATTTTATTGAAAACAGACCGATCTAATTTGGAAATGATTTGTGCAAATAGAGCTATTTTTGACATAGAGAAAGTTTGTTTTGTTGTGGAACTCAAATGTATTTGAGATACAGGCAACTTTCTCTATTTCTTTTAATCGTTTAGGACGCTATTGATCTAAAAGCATAATCTAAAATTCAACAAATCATAACTGCAACAACGCTTTCACAGGATCTTTTCCGAATAAAAGCTGCCCCGGGCTTTCCAACATTTCTTTTACACGCACAAGGAAGCTAACCGATTCACGGCCGTCAATCACTCTATGGTCGTAGCTTAACGCTATGTACATCATCGGCTTTATCACTACCTGGCCTTTTTCTGCTACAGGGCGTTGAACTATGTTG
>CAJDUV010000011.1_pt1 | contig 12541 bp, 9 predicted proteins | sample 7391201 | NCBI WGS metagenome assembly CAJDUV01 (sample SAMEA7055680, study PRJEB34461) | soil metagenome | biome: terrestrial ecosystem; feature: Peninsula; material: soil | place: Antarctica | collected 2016 | reverse complement strand
AATCAATTAATGCACCTAAAGTTGATGAAGAAGTTTCAGTTTCATTGTTTTCAATTTTTGCAGCATTAGCATTTTGATTTCCTTGTTGGTCATCCTGCAGATGATAAAATGAAACGTCTGGTGAATAGAATCCGGTTATGGAAAAACGCGGTTGCTGCTTTGATTTCGCAGCCGTGTTTTGTGCAATGTTTTTGTAATTATTTATTGGTTTAGATAGCGTGTTTATTTGAAGCGTTTTTCTTATTTCAATTAAACTTGTTGAATTACTTTTTATTCCTTCAATAGGCGCAGTAACTAATTGTTTTAATGAAAGCAAACTTTCATTAAAAACAATACCAGCAGATTCTGCAACAACATTCTGTTCATCATTAATTTGGTAAGGTGAACTTATTTTTGTTTTGGTATTTGAATTATAACTATACAATTTGTTCCGTTTTAAAATGGGCCAATCAGAAAGATCATCTGTTTTAAACAATTTGATAGTTTTCCCAACTTTTATATTCTGTTTTGAAATAGATGAATTGGAAAGATTATCTGTGATAACCGGTCTTGTAATCTTTTCACCCTTTTTATCCTGTATTTTGTCAGGTAAATTATTCTCATTTCTTATTTGAGGAAAATGATTAGTGTTATTTTTATCAGTATTTAAGTGATCCAAATTAGCAGTATTATCTGTATCAGTTTTTATAGCTTCCTTATGTAAGCTTCCTCTATTCTGTCTGGCAATCTCCTTATTATTATAATTGTCTTTTAATAAATAAATATTCAATCCAAGTAAGAGAACCATCAAAAGAAAAGTCACTTTTTTCAAATAGCCATACTTTTTAGTAATGCTTGTAACATTATCCTTGTCCAATTCTTTATCTATCTTATCCCATACCTTTAGCGGAGGAGCTTCTTCATTATTCTCAAGCCCTTTTCTAAATAAATCTTCAATACTTCGTAAATTTTTATCCATTAGATGAATTTTGATTGGCGATTCTAATACTGTCAACAACCGCTTTCTGCAAAATCACTTTGGCATCGAAAAAATTAGATTTTGAGGTGCCTTCAGAAACTCCCAGTTCCTTTGCGATCTCACGATGCTTAAGTCCTTCAAATACGTAAAGGTTAAAAACCATTCTATACATTGGAGGCAAAGCCTGAACCAATTTCATCAATTCTTTTTTACCCAGCAGGCTAATAACATCTTCCCTATTTCCAGCTTCCATGATTTCCGGATTTTCAATATTTATTACTGCATGCATTTTCGATTTTGCTCTAAAGCTCGCAAGTGCGGAATACACCATTATTTTTCTTATCCATCCTTCAAATGAACCGGCAAATTTGAAAGTGCGCAGTGACTTGAAAACCTGAACAAATCCATCCTGGAGAATATCTTCGGCCTCTTCCCTGTTTTTTGAATATCTCAGGCAAACTGCAAACATTTTCGGGGCAAATAACTCATACATTTTCCTCTGTGCATTTCTATCCTCTTCAATACAACTTTGTATCAGCGATCTTATCTGTTCCAAAAAATCAGATTGTTTTACTAACATAGTTGTATTGCCGGATAATATGGTTGGGTGAGAAAAAAATAATTTAACTGCACTTAGATTTTGCAAGTTATTTTTGGATTCTGAAGCAATTCTGTTTTTATTAGCTAAATTCCGGATACTTATAAAATACCTGGTGCAAATAAAATTTATTCGTTTCACCCAACCTTATTACATTAATAGTACACTTATATTTAAAAAAGTTGGCTTCTATTTCCAACAATCTTGTTTATGCATCATTTCTATTTCAAGGCACTGGGCATCTGTTTCATTCTAATTCATTTCTCTTCCGCAGCATACTGTCAGGGTTCCATTATATCCGGGATAATAATTGATAAAAGTACCAGGGAGCCGCTTAAAAATGTGACAATCCATTTAAAAGGAAGTTCTGAAGGCTCGCTCACAAAAGAAGATGGATCTTTTTCAATATTATCCTCCCGGGATAACCCGACATTGGAGCTAACAAGTATTGGTTTTAATTCACTTGTCGTTAAATTGCAGAAAGGAGAAACCACCAACCTGGTATTGGAAATGAAAACTGCTGCAGAAACCCTTAATGCAGTTATCATTACCTCTGATAAAAGAGATAAGGAACCTGGAAAAAGATACATGAAAAAGGTAATTGCCAATAAAATTTATAACAACCCGGATAGGTTTAAGAGTTATAGCTATGAACAATATACGCGCCATGAACTTGATTTAAACAATTTAGATTCTAACAAAAATTATGGCAAAAGTTTGAAAGCCCTTGTTATTAATATTTACAGGAGCGCTAATGTTGAAAACGCACGCAGCAGACGTTTACCACTTTATTTTTCTGAAATAATTTCAAATAAATACCACAGCGTTTCTCCGGATATTGACAGGGAAAATTTTATTGCAAAAAAAACACTTGGGCTGGAAACTGATAAAATTTTATGGCACTTTGATAAATTCAATTTCAATTTTAATATTTATGATAACTGGCTTAAAATTTTCAATCAAACTTATGCAAGTCCTCTCAGCAATACTGCATTTAATTATTACAGTTTTTATTTCAATGATAGCAGTGTGGTAGATGGTAAAAAGGTCTATACTATTCATTTCAGTCCCAAAAAATACGCGAATGCATTTTCAGGCTCGTTGTGGATTAATGACAGTACTTATTCCATAAAAAAGATTGAAATGCACCTAAGCAAAACCGCTAACCTGGATTTTATAAATGATATCCACTATGAAGAAGAATACAAGATGATTCTTGATTCTTCTACAAAAAAGTATGAATACATGCCTTATAAATACAGTTCTACGGTGGATTTTGAAACAGGATGGGAATTGCTGGGGATACCGGTTCCACCAAATTCAGAAACTATTCGGTTAGTAACCATGAACACCACCACTATTGGGAAAATAAAAATTAATTCTAAGGCACCTGATGAAGCCTCATTGAAAAAAATGAAGAGTGAACAAACCGCTGATTTCGAAAAGCCAGATAATTATTGGCAACAAAACCGGATAGATTCATTATCTGTGCATGAAAAAAGCATTTACGTAATGGTAGATTCATTAAAAAATAATCCCCGATACAAATGGAACTCTAAATTAATCAGTTTTATTGGCACCGGATATTGGGATTTTGCAAATAAGTTGCGGATTGGCCCTTATTCTTCATTTTTAAGTACTGACTATATTGAAGGATGGAGGTTTAGAACAGGATTATGGACCTTGCCTGGTTTTAATAAAAAATTAAATTTGAATGGCTATATCGCTTACGGAATTAAAGATCAAAAAATTAAAGGTGGACTTGGCATAAAATATATATGGAATGCTGCAAAATGGTCTAAAACTTCTTTATACGCCAGCAGCGATTATGATTATATGATAGAACAGGATGATGAATTGGATAAAGACAATTTAATAAGTTCTTTTTTCAAAAAAAATATACCCACTACCCGAGTATATATTCAACAAATTGCAATCAAACACGAGCAATATGTTGCAAAAGATCTGAATGTTACCGGTTTACTAACTTACAAAGAACTAACACCGGTTTTTACCTTTTATTATCATCCTTTAAACAAAAAAACAGAGCTGCCTATGGATAGTATTAACGCAACTACATTGCCCGTTGCAGAAGCGTCTATCGGTTTAAGTTATAGTCGGGATGAAAAACATATCATATTTAACTATGACCATATTCTTTTAAGTACCAACTATAACCCGGTATTTACAGCCAGGTTTACCTATGGTTTAGAATTTGGAAAGGCACAATTTAATTATCAAAAAATAGCCGTGGGTATGGAGCAGAGATTAAGACTTCCTCCAAAGTCGCTTTTGTATTATAAAATAGAAGCGGGTAAAACTTTTGGAGTAGCACCTTTCCTACTTTTGAATGTTCCTCATGGTAATGAATCTTATGTTGCAAGTAAATACTTGTTCAATACCATGGTTCCTTACGAATTTGCCACAGATGAATATATCAGTTTACACTCCAGATTTTACCTGGGAGGTTCTATTTTTGATAAAACACCCTATTTAAGAAAACTTGGCTGGCGCGAAAGGTTTTCATTTAATGGATTTACGGGAAGTATGACTGCTGCAAATAAGAATTTTAATAAAAATGCAAATTTTTCTGTACCAGGTAGTAATCCCTTCATGGAAGCAGGAATAGGAATTGAAAATATTTTCCATGTTTTTTCAATTGATTACTATCAGAGGATTTCGGGATTAAATAAACAAAATGTAAAGAGAGGAGGAATTTTCGTTGGCGTTAACCTAACATTTTAGCAGGGAAATATTTGAATATGTATAAGCCTGGAAGTTCAAACATAAAATTATGCACACCTTTATCGATTTTCTAACCCATCGCCCTGATCAAATACAATTGATATCTTTTGTGGCTATTTTATTCTTTCTGTGGAATATTGAGAATATTGCAGCACTTACATTGAACTATAAAAAATGGAAACACGCCTTTTTAAACGCCCATTTTATTTTAACCAACTTTCCCATTCAATTGCTAATGGGTATTGCATTCATAAATACCATGCATTGGACAAACATTCACCAATTTGGATTGGTTTACTACTTTCCTATATTAAATAATCAACTGATATTATTTGTGGTTACTTTTTTATTACTCGATTTGGGAGAATACATCTACCATGTAATTATGCACAAAGTCAAAAGATTATGGATGTTTCATTTGGTTCATCACAGCGATAATGTGGTAGATGTTTCCACTACGCTCAGAGAACATCCGGGAGAGAATTTTATGAGGCTTTCTTTCACATTGCTATGGGTTTTTTTAAGCGGCGCTGCTCTTTGGGTGTTTATTTTAAGGCAGACAATCCAGGTATTTACTACTTTATTCGCTCACATGAATTACGAGTTACCTCGCAAAATAGACTTTATATTGGGACTCGTTTTTATAACACCGAATTTACACCACGTACATCATCATTATCTACAACCTTATACAGATAGCAACTACGGGGATGTTCTAAGTATTTGGGATAGATTGTTTGGTACTTTTAAAAGATTACCTTCTAAAGAAATGATATTCGGTGTAGATAATTATATGGATAAAAAGGAGAACGATCATTTTAAAGCGCTTTTTAAAGTCCCCTTTACAAAGTTCAGAAAAATCAATAACACAGAGGCGAAACTTAAGGTAGATCTATAAGGCCTTCTTCAATTTTCCAATTTTTTCAAATCGTCTTTTTTAAAAATTCTTAAAAAAGATTCCCCCTTTTCCGCGGCATTCGTAGAGATCTATAACATTGTCAATAAAATGGCATTATAAGATTATTAATCTTGATTTAAAACTAAATAATTCCTGCTTTTATTCCTTACTGAGATTAATAAATAACTACAATCAAAAATGGGGTATGCATTCCGATTGAATTTTAAAATACAAAATTTCTTTTTGATGAATTCGATTATCTGAATTTGCAGATCAATCCGGGTTCCCAATGCCCATAAGAATAATTTAAGCTGAATGAATACGTATTTTTCTTTTTCCCTTCATTTTTTATTTTAGCATAGCGATGGTAGTTGTTGACAACCTGTTTGCCTGATAAATAACCTAATGCCGCTCCTACAAAAACATCAGTTGTCCAATGTTTATTTTCCGTAATTCGGCTTACTCCTATAAGTGAAGCTGCGGCATAAGCAATGATGGGCACAATAGGTTTATTGCGGTATTCGGAGGCAAAAACTGTTGCTGCTGCAAACGCAACAGTGGTATGCCCACTGGGGAATGAACTGTACACCCTTTTCCCATTTGCATCGCGTGAAGTTTTGGAAAATGGCCCCAGAAATCTTGGTTCCGCTTCTTCACCAGGACCATAAAATGATGGTCGTGTTCTGCCGGAAACAAATTTTAAAACACTCTCTAAAGCACCTGCCGTTACGTAAGATTGAGTAGCTAAAAGTGTAGTTGTTTTTAATTTTTCATTTTTAAAAATCAATCCGTAGCTACCTAATCCTGCTAAAGCAATTACCTCATATACTCCGCCAAAATTGGTTACATATTTACTCACACTGTTTATTCCTGTATTTCGATCCCGAAGTTTAAGCGCTGCTTTTTGCACAGGTTCATCAGCAAAACTAAGCGCTACAGTAACTAAAGCAAATTTTCCAAAATTTCCCCAATCCTTTTTGGTCATGCGAAAGGGTTTCGTAAATTCCTGTTTTAGATTACTGCCCAATAAAATAAAGTAGGAGTTGAAAGTTAACTGGGTAGTTTCAGTAAACGCGTTAGGATGAATATTGTTTACCTGGCCCACACTGTCTTTTTTTATAGTGAGGCTATCCAATTTTTTTATCAACGTATCTTTTTGGGCAAATCCGGCTAAAGGAAATGACATCAGGATTACGAACAACCACTTTTTTACAAATCCGCTCATTCTATTTATTTTTAAAAAATTAAGCAATAAATATTCCAAAGAAGTTATCAATTGAAATAAAACCTTGCACAAATTTATCGTTACGAAAAAATTACCTTTATAGTATGACGTTTTTTTTCGTAAATATAGGTAACCGAAAATCCGTAAATATCGCAGATCTTTTTAACAATTGCCAAACCTAAACCAAGAGAATCGCCGGATGAAGAATCCTTTTGGAATCTTTCAAATAGCTGGGTGGTTTGTTTTAAAGGTACTTCTCCGGTATTGCTGACAGTGAATTCTTTTTCTAGTAATTTTATTTCGATTGTGCCGTTATCATGATTGTGTTTTATTGCATTGCTGATAATATTTGAAATTAAAATAGCGGCAAGTGATTCATTCATGTTCACTTTTTCGTTTCCTTTTATATTTTTATCAATGAGGATATTTTTCGCTTCTGCCAGCTCTTCAAAATTCTCCAGGTATTGGGAAATAATCATTGAGATATTTACAGGTTGGTTATCCACAAACTGCCCGTTTTCAATTTTAGTAAGCAGCAACAGAGAGTGATTCAACTTTGACAAACGCGTAGCAGCCGAATTAATAGCTTTCATGGCTTGTACCTGCGTTTCATCAAGGCTTTCCGATTGGGATAAAAGTTCCAGTTTGGTTTTGATAATTGATAAAGGAGTTTGAATTTCATGAGATGCGTTTTCTGTAAAACTCTTTAATACTTCATAATCCTTGCTTACTTTTTCAGTCATAAAGAGTGCGGTTGTATTTAATTCTGTAAATTCATCAATCGCCGTCTCTTGAAAATTTATTTTGCTTTTTGAAGTAAGATTGAATTCTTTTAATTGTTCCAGGGTATTATAAAATGGCTTCCATAGCTTTCCTAATAAAAAGCGATTTACAATAAATAATATCAATAGTAAAAATACAATTACCGATAAAGTGATAATCAGTATCAATTGAACAATATCTTCGGTTTCCTGCTGTGATTTTATTACTTCTGCGGTGTAGCTTTTGCCATTAGCAGTTACAAAAAATTCAAGTCTTCTGAATGATTCATCTTCTCCTTCTTTTTCATTATACGACTCTACTGTGGAGAATTTACTCTTAAAAGCACCAGGCTTTATTTCATGAAATGCTATTTGCTGATCTTTATAATTGGATGATTCCGGAAGTATGTTGTGTTCGTTTACAAAATGTAAAATTTCCTGTTGTTCTATAATTAAATCTTTATCTAACTGATATACCAACACATAATGAAGTATGAAGTAAAATGCAATGCTGCTTATTAAAAGGGCCGCAATGGTAATTGGAATATTGATCCTGTTATATTTGGAAAGCAGTTTCATTGATCAGTAAATTTATAGCCCATTCCATAAACAGATTTTATATAATCTGCATCCCCTGATTCTATTAATTTCTTTCTGAGATTTTTTATATGAGTATAAATAAAATCAAAATTTCCTGACATATCGCTACCCCACAAATGCTCTGCTATGGCATCTTTCGAAACCAATCTATTTTTATTGGAAATGAAATAAAGCAAAAGTTCATACTCCTTTTTGGTCAGGTCAAGATGCTGGTTATTCACTGTAACCGATTTATTTTGAGTATCAATTTTAAGATCATTAAATTCAATCACATTATTACCATCAAAATTTTTTCTTCTGATAATGGCGGCCACCCTGGCATTTAGTTCCGATAAATGGAATGGTTTTGCCAAATAATCATCAGCTCCCAGATTTAGGCCTCTTATTTTATCATCCAAAGAATCTTTTGCGGAAATAATTAATACCCCATCATTTTTTTTATCTTCTTTTAAATGTTCCAATATTTTTAATCCGTTCCCATCGGGCAAACTAATGTCAAGTAATATACAATCGTAATCATTGTACTCTGTTTTTTGTGTAGCCGTGGCAAGGTCTTCCGCAATTTCACAATCGTATTCCTGTGTGGAAAGATAGGTGGCTATGCTTTCGCTAAGTGCTCTCTCGTCTTCAATTATCAATATTTTCAAGTAATATTTTTTGAAAAATTACAAAATGATTCTGAAGATAATTTGAAGAATATAAGATTCACTGAAATTTTGTTTTATTAAATTTCTTCATCAATTTATATACTTTCAGCATCGTGCGTAACAACAGTTTTTTAATTTACACTATTAATAATTGAATAAATGTCATAAATAATATTATGGAAATTGGATAGGGGTTTTATTTTTATTGACCTTAAATAATTTATATAAAACAGGAACGGTGGTAATTAATATGATTAAAATCGTAATTCCTTCAACATTGTCTTTTAAACTAAATCCATATTTATTTTCAATCCAGGCTTGCAAAAAATGTCCTCCTAACATCATGATAGAAACCCAGCAGACACTTCCGGCAATATTATAAATAGAAAATACTTTCCTGGGCATTTGGACTATGCCGGCCACTATGGGAGCAAATGTTCTTAAAACAGGTAAAAATTTAGAGAAAAAGATGGTGCCGGCTCCATAATGTTGATAGAAAGTTTTAGCTTTTAGCAAATACCTCTTTTTAAATAAAAAATTATCCTTCCATTCAAACATTTTAGGGCCGGTTTTATTGCCAAACCAATAGCCGGCAAAATTACCGGTAAATGATGCAATGATTACCAATAAGATGATTACAAAATAATGAACGTGAAAGAAATTGGAAGCCAGATCGTTTATATAAATGCCCGAAACAAAAAGCAAACTGTCGCCGGGAAGGAAGAAACCAAGAAATAAACCGGTTTCAGCAAATATTATAAACAACAATACGTATATACCTCCATGAAATATTACCCATTCTACAAATTGTTGAAAAACTCCATTTGTCATTGAATCTGTATTCTTTTTAGAAATTGTTCCCTGGCTTTTCACCATAATTAATTTGCCAAAGAAACCGTAAAGCATGCTAAAATTTATGGAGATATTGAATTATGGTAGTAATCGCTTATTAAGCTTTCAACTTTGAACGTTGATCCATGAATCCAATTTCGCGAACTTTAACCAAATAATCCATTAGCCAACAGATCTCCTTTTAATCTCTTTATTTATCAGTAACAATTCCCTTCCCGTTTGCCCGCTTACCGAAGAGTTTTCCTGTGCACGCCGCATCAGATAAGGAATTACATCCTTAATTGGCCCAAATGGTAAATACTTACTCACATTGCATCCCGCTTTTGCCAGATTGAAAGTAATATTATCGCTCATGCCATTCAATTGGGAAAAATGGATATGATTGGAATTTAGCGGAAGCCCATAGCTTGCCATTAATTCAGTTGCCAATAAATTACTGTATTCATTGTGAGAACCAATAACCACATACATGTCATTTACCGGATTCAAACAATATTCAAGAGTCGAATTATATTCTTTGTCCGTTAAATCCTTGGTTTCATTTATTGGCGAGGGATAATTCATTTCAGCCGCCCGCAACCGCTCTTTTTCCATGTAAGCGCCTCTCACCAATTTCATTCCTGTTTTATAATTGTTTTGCTTTGCAAACTGATTGCTGTCTTTTGTAAATTGCAAGCGGTCAGTTCTGTAAAGTTGCGCTGTATTATAAACGACGGCTTTTTCAGTGTTATATTTTAGCATCATTTGTGTTGTAAGCGCATCCACCGGATCCTGGATCCAGCTTTCCTCAGCATCTATGAGCACTCCTACATTTTTTGATTTTGCTGTTTCGCAAATTTTTATCAGCCGGTTTTCTATTCTCTTCCATTCTTCTTTTTCGTCCTCGTTCAATGCATTCAAATTCACTTTTCCCTTGACAATATCGGCATAATCAGATACTTCATTTAATTTTTGCAATAGCCCAAAGCGGGCAAAGCCGGTCATTTTTACACTCATAAACGGAATGTTCTGTTGCGTAGAAGCAAAATTAATTACCTTAATAAATTCTTCCATGGCATGATCATAATTCTCCTCTCCTTCCTTTCCTTCCACACCATAATCAAGAATTACCTGCACATGAAATTTATCTAATTTCTGCGCAACAGAGCTGGTTTCCTGCAACGTTTCACCGCCTACAAATTGACTAAAAATCGTTTTTTTTATAATTCCTTTTACAGGCAAACCTATTTTAAGAGCCCATGGAGTAAGTCGTAAACCTAATTTCACCAACCATTCTTTTCCCATAGAAGAAAAAAGAAAACGGGCTTTTTTAAGTTCTTTATTAGTTTTATATGCGAAAGCAGTAGCGGTGTCTTCAAAAGAAATATTCATTTCTATATAATTAAAAAAGTCGAAATTCTGCAATCACAAACGAACTACCAAATTTAATTATCCGATTGCTAATTTGATAAGGTGCTTAAAGATTATATCCTGAAAAGGTTTTCATTTTTAGGTGTCTTATTTACGGAAGCTTTGGGCTTTAAAAATGTCGAAAAGTTGCCGACCCTTTTAAGGCTGGAAACGTTTAACCTCTCCTGGATGTTTAATTAAATGTCCATCTTTGTTGGTTCGGTAGATACCTGTTTTACCCAATTTTGTAATGCGCCGGCAAGTTTACGGTCATTACTTAATCGTGGTACTTTATTTTGGCCACCAAGCTTTCCTACGCTTTTCATGTACCGGATAAAACCGTTTTTTTCCACTACTTTTATTTTTAAAGGATGCAAAATATTCCCTTTAATAAGGTCATCGTAATAAATATTCTTCTTTCGTAAATTGTCATCCACTTTTGCTGCGAAGCGCTCAAGGTTTGTCGGAAGATTTTCAAATTCAACGAACCATTCATGATAGCTCTTTTCTCCGTTAGTGGAAATGTTGGGAGCTACCGTAAACTCAGTTATTTTAATATTTTCTGTGTCTGCTGCTTTTGATAAAGCATCTTCTACTTCTTCTCCTATTACATGTTCGCCAAATGCAGAAATAAAATGCTTAACCCTGCCTGTTACTATCAGGCGGTAAGGATTTAACGAAACAAACTTTATAGTATCCCCGATATTATAAGCCCATAAACCCGCATTGCTGCTGATAATAAGCACATAATTTTTATTTAATTCTACCTCTTTTAGAGTAAGGCGCGTAGGGTTTTCTTTTGATATTTCTTCCGCTGGAACAAACTCATAAAATATTCCACTATCAGAATTGAGCAGCAATCCTTCTTCTTTCTGACTGTCCTGAAATGCAAAAAAACCTTCACTTGCCGGAAATAATTCAATGGTATCCACCTTCTTACCAATGCTTTCAAAAAGTTTGGCTTTGTAAGGTTCAAAGCTTACTCCACCCTGCACCATCAAATTGAAACCGGGAAAAATATCTTTTATCTTTTTTCCTGTTTTCTTTTCCAGTTCATCAAAATACATTTGTATCCACGGTGGAATTCCGCTGATCACCGTCATGTTTTCATTTACAGTTTCTTCTACAATTTTAGCTAATTTTTCTTCCCAGTTATTGATGCAATTGGTCTCAAAAGTGGGCAATTGATTGGAACGTAAATATTTCGGAACATGGTGATTTACAATGCCGCTCAATCTTCCTGTAGGTATGCCTCCAATCCTTTCCAATTCGGGAGTTCCACTTAAAAAAATCATTTTACCATTAGCAAATTGAGAGTTTCCGGTTTGCGCCATATAACATAGTAACGCGTTTCGTGCCGTGTTTATATGGTTTGGAATGGAATCTTTTGTGATAGGAATATATTTCACCCCACTTGTAGTGCCACTTGTTTTGGCAAAATAAAGAGGTTGTCCTTTCCATAAAATATTATGTTTTCCCTGTTTTATTTTTTCTATATATCCTTTAAAATCTTCGTAAGTCCTCAGAGGAACATTTTTTACATAATCAGCGTGCGATTTAATCTGATCGAAATTATGTTCTTTTCCAAATTCAGTTTTGGATGCGGTCTTTAGCAGAGAATTAAAAATGTTTTCCTGATCAGCAACTGCTGTCAGCATTGATTTTTTTATCTGTTTGTAAATATATACCGCAAATGGTTTTGCCAGAAATGACTTTATCTTCATTACGTAAAAAGCTAATCGTTAAATACAAAATTACTAATAAATGATTTAAACTCAATTACAATTACAGCGCTACTCTTTATCCTGGCCGATGCAGTTGATTACACCTATAATTCTTATCACATGGTTACTACTGCTCCAATTTTG
>CAJDUV010000093.1_pt1 | contig 12623 bp, 9 predicted proteins | sample 7391201 | NCBI WGS metagenome assembly CAJDUV01 (sample SAMEA7055680, study PRJEB34461) | soil metagenome | biome: terrestrial ecosystem; feature: Peninsula; material: soil | place: Antarctica | collected 2016 | reverse complement strand
AAGGGGTGCAAACCTACAAAAAAAGATGATGGATTTAAAAACAATCATTTTGAAAGCAAATACTCTTTTAACTCTTCATACTCCGCCGCAATCTTTACACTTATTTTTTTCTTTTTTATCAGTTTATTTACTTCATCAGGCAAAGCAATTTTTTGCTGAATGATTGGTTCTACCACATCATAAAATTTCACCGGATGAGCCGTTTCCAAAAACATGCCGTTTGTACCTTTATGTTGCTCTAAATATTCTTTTAGCGCCCCATAACCTACTGCACCATGAGGATCCAATAAATAATTGTCATCCCTAAATACGTTCTTTATTATATCTCTGGTTTCTTCATCCGAAATAGTATAGCTGCTTAATATATTTTTTAAAGGTTGAAATTGATTATTAAATAGCTTAAGAATACGCACAAAATTACTGGGATTACCTACATCCATCGCATTGGAAATAGTTGCCACCGATTTTTTAGGCGAATAATGTTTTGTTTTTAAATATTCTGTTACCACATCATTGGCATTGCATGCTGCAACAAAATGTTTAACCGGCAATCCCGAACGATGTGCTAATAAACCTGCACAAATGTTCCCAAAATTGCCACTGGGCACACTTATCACAGGTGGATTATTCTTATCAATCCATTGCTGATAAGCGAAAAAATAATAAAATTGTTGCGATAGCCATCGAGCTATATTTATTGAATTAGCTGAAGTAAGAAATAACTCTTTATTCAGGATTTCATCTGCAAACGCATGTTTTACCATTCGCTGGCAATCATCGAAAGTACCGTCAACCTCGAGGGCTTTTATATTTTTGCCTAAAGTAGTTAATTGCAATTCCTGCACACTACTCACTTTGCCGGAAGGATATAAAATCACTACGTCAATGCCTTCCACATCAAAAAAACCGTTTGCTACCGCACCGCCTGTATCACCGGAAGTGGCTACCAGAACGGTTATTTTAGTCTTATTTCCTTTAACAAAATAACCAAGACAGCGACTCATAAATCTTGCGCCCACATCTTTAAAAGCAAGAGTTGGCCCATGAAATAATTCTAAAGAAAATATATTTCCGCCAACCGGAATTAAAGGGAAATTAAAGTTTATTGTTTCGGCTACAATATTCTTCAACTCATTTTTTGGAATTACATCTCCAACGTAAGGTTCAATCACTTTAAAAGCAATTTCTTCCTTAGAATAATTAACAATATCCTCAATAAATCCTTTCTCAAGCAATGGAATCTTTTCAGGAAAATATAAACCTTTGTCAGGCGCCTGCCCTTTGATAGTGGCTTCCTTAAAATTTATTTTTGGTGAATTATTATTCGTACTAAAATAAAGCATTTTTTTTATCAGATTTGGGAGTCAAATGAATATGGTAATCCAGGCCCGTATTATCATAAACATCTTTCATAATTTTTTCTACTTTTTTGGCGGTGTCTTTCGTTTCAGAAAGCATAAATATAGATGGTCCGGAGCCGGCAATTCCGCCGCCCAACGCTCCTGCTTCCAGACTTCGCTTTTTCACTTCATCAAATCCAGGAATAAGCATACTGCGAACAGGTTCCACGATCACATCTTCCAGTGAGCGGCTTATCAATCCGTAATCATTTTTTAAAAAGCCCGCTACCAGCCCCGCAATATTTCCCCATTGTTTTATGGCATCTTTGAATAAAACTTCTTTGCGTAAAATTAGAAATAATATCTAAAGGGAAAATGGACCGGATAAGAGTAACGCTTCCATAAATAGCTGGCGAAACATTATCAGCATGTTTCACACCTGAAGCGAGCTTTTCACCAGCCATAGCAAAAGAAACCAATTCTTCTTTTGAAAAAATATTTCCTAATAAATAATTAGCCGCTACAACTATACCTGCAGCGCTTGCAGCACTGGAACCCAATCCACTACCGGGTTTTATACGCTTTTCTATAATTATATCAAACCCATAATTACCATCCAGTTTTGTCATTAATTCCAAAAGAGCCACTCCTGCTACATTTTGTTCAGGTATTGTAGGCAAATCATATTTATCCTCATGCCTCAAACGGATACCGGGTTTTTCGCTTAAAGTTATTTCCATCACATCGGAGGGATCATTTAATGCCATCCCCAGCACATCAAAACCGCACACAATATTTGCAATAGTAGCCGGCGCCAATACTTTAACCGTCTTTCCAACTTCCGGTTTATTTATAAATTTAATCATAATTCAGGTTTCAAAAGTAGCAAGTAGCAAGAACCAGGTAGCAAGATGTAAATAATTCAGCAACCTTAATATCTATTAGAACAATTCAATAAAACGCTCACCTTGCAGCTCTGATAATATCCGCAAAAACTCCGGATGCAGTTACTTCTGCGCCTGCTCCTGCACCCTTGATCACAAGCGGCTGTTCCACATACCGGTCAGTGTAAAAAAGCACCGCATTATCTTTTCCGTAAAGATGATAAAAATCATGTTGAGGGCCAACGTGCTGCAAGCCCACAATTGCTTTTCCGTTTTCATACTTTGCTACAAACTTCAATTTCTTACCAGCTTCATTGGCTCCTGAAATTAACTTCTTAAAATGCAATTCATGATCTTCCATTTCTGCATAAAAGTTTCCCACGTTCCCTTTCATACATGATTCCGGCATGAAAGAATTATTTTCAATATCATCCATCTCCAATTTTTCACCGGTTTCCCGTGCAAGAATCATTATCTTTCTCATCACATCTATTCCACTCAAATCCAATCTCGGATCGGGTTCCGTATATCCTTCATCCTGTGCCTGCCTTACTACGCTCGCAAAACTTTTTGCGCCGGTATAATTATTAAAAACAAAATTCAATGTACCGCTTAATACTGCTTCTATCCTGTTTACTTTATCTCCGCTTCGCAACAAATCATTTAAGGTGCCTATTACCGGCAAACCAGCCCCGACATTGGTTTCAAAAAGAAATAATGAGTGAAATTCTATCGCAAGGTCTTTTAATTTCTTATAATATTCATAAGAGGAAGAACAGGCAATTTTGTTACACGCCACTACCGAAATACTTTTTTTCAAAAAATAGGGATATGATTCTGCAATTTTTTCATTTGCAGTAACGTCTATAAAAACAGAGTTCCTTAAATTCTTTTTTTCGATGGCACTGATAAATTCAGGCAGGTTCATTTTATCACCTTCATTCAACAAATCTTTCCATCTTAAAAGGTCAATTCCTTTATCATTAAACAACATTTTTTTACTGTTGGCGATTCCGGTAACGCGTATGCTTAAACGCAAATGATCCTGTAGATGCTGCAACTGATGTTGAAGCTGATCTAATAATTTTCCACCCACATTTCCTGTGCCGGTTATAAAAAGATTTACCTGTTTATAAGTGGTTTCAAAAAATTCTTCATGTAAAACGTTGATCGCTTTTTTTACATCATCAACAGATATTACCGCAGAAATATTTCTTTCTGAAGAACCCTGGGCTATAGCCCTCACATTTACACCATTACGGCCTAAAACACCAAACATTTTTCCACTGATGCCCGGATGATTCTTCATATTATCCCCTACTACAGCCACTATTGCCAAAGATTTTTCTACCTTAAGAGGTTCTACTTTTTTCGTTTCAATTTCATAAGAGAAGGTATCATCAACAACTTCTTTTGCCCGATCGGCAAACACCGTTTCTATTCCAACACAAATAGAATATTCAGAAGAACTTTGAGTGATCAAAATAACATTGATCCTTTCATTAGATAATGCTTCAAAAAGTCTTTTTGAAAACCCGGGAATGCCTACCATTCCGGCCCCTTCAAGGCTAAGCAGTGCAAGATTATTAATGCTCGAAATACCACGGATACTGCCGCCATTTTTATGAACTTCACTATGAACTTTTGTGCCGATTTGTTCCGGCTTAAAAGTATTTTTGATCCAAACAGGAATCTCCTGTTTCATCACGGGTTGTATGGTTCTTGGATAAATGACTTTTGCGCCGAAATGCGACAACTCCATCGCTTCTTCGTAAGAAATATGTTCAATAATCTTTGCATTAGAAACCAACTGGGGATCGGCCGTCATCATGCCGGAAACGTCGGTCCATATCTCTACCACAGAAGCGCTGAGCGCCGCTCCTAAAATGGACGCAGAATAATCAGATCCTCCCCTTCCTAGGGTGGTTGTATTTCCGTTTTTATCAGAACCGATAAAACCGGGGAGAATATAAAATCCAGTTTCGGCCGAAGTAAAATAATTTTTCACTTTTTGATCTGTCTTTACGAAATCAACAGTGGCTCTTCCGAATTCAGAATTGGTAATAATGAGTTCTCTCGAATCTTTCCATGTATTTTTTATTCCAAGAGAATTTAGTTTGGCTGAAAAAATTTGAGTTGATAATAATTCACCATAACTAACGATAGAATCTTTTGTATGCGGGGATAATTCTTTTAATAAAAAAACGCCTTTACAAATATCTTCTATTTCATTGCAACGTTTCTTTACCATGCTCAAAACACTACTTTGCTTGTCAATGGGAATCAGGTCTTTTACCGCAGAAAGATGCCGGTGTTCAATGAGACTAAGTTTTTCCTCATACAAAATATCTGCTTTGGAAGCAAAATTAGCGGCCTCGATCAAAGCATCTGTAATGCCCCCGAAAGCAGAAAGTACCACAACGATATGGTCGTCCTTTTTCGCCGCATTTTGCAAAATTGAAATTACCCTATTTATATTACCGGCATTAGCTACTGAGCTGCCACCGAATTTTAAAACTTGCATACTTTAAATTAACGTAAAATATTTTTTGAATAAAAAAGCTAAAAAGCCCACAGGATGATATAGAAAAATTTAACCCTTGCGGGTTGAAATAGTAATGGGGGTGAAAGAAAAATAAGACATCTTCTGGGAAGGTAAATAATTGATATGAAAATAGTTAGTCATCATAATAATGGCTCGAAAGTAAACAAATTCAATGTAAAATGAACAATTTACCTAAAAATATTCTATTTTTTATTAACTTTATTGAAAATTTAGAAAGTAAAAAGTATTCAAATCGCAACATTTAATCTAAAAACGGGATAAAAGTTACCGACCAGCTTTCTTATTACTTACTACTTATTTCTTATTACTTATTTTTTACTTCTTATTTACAAATGGACAATCATGCTTCTCTGAGTTTACAGCATTTCAAAAATTATGTTGGATTAAAATTTCAACTCTACAACAGCCTGTTTACTTCTCTTCCTTTTTACCGGATCGAAAAAACCGGAATCCTATTATCACTTTTTATCAATATTTGTGAGGAAGGCTACAAAAAAAAATTAAGCCCTACACAAATTATTGAGGACTTTTTTTCAAAGCAAAATTCTTTTAATACTCAACCCGAAAAGCTGGATCTGCTCTTTCGTTTCATTCAGTTTATTGAAAGGCAGGTAGTTTTATTTGACGCGCTTGAAGATGCGGCATTTACAAAGGTGCACGACATGGGTGGCCAGGGAACAATGAAGCATCTGGAAATGCAGGTGATTCAAAATAAAAAAGAAGAGGAGCTTGCAAAAAAATTAAAAGATTTTTCTGTAGAACTTGTACTCACAGCACACCCTACTCAATTTTATCCGGGCGCCGTATTAGGCATTATTAATGATTTATCCAAATCATTATCAGAAAATGATACCGGCCAAATAAATATGTACCTGCAACAATTAGGAAAAACGCCGTTTTTTAAAAAAGAAAAACCCACACCTTATGATGAAGCCATGAGCTTAATATGGTATCTGGAAAGCGTATTCTTCCCTGCAGCAGGCAGAATTATTTCATTTCTGAAAAATCAGTTTCCTGACGCCGTAAATGATAATAATCCGGTTATAAAAATGGGATTCTGGCCAGGAGGTGATAGAGATGGTAATCCGTTTGTAAATCCGGAAATTACATTAAAAGTTGCCGATGCTTTGCGTGGCGGAATTATCAAATGCTATTACACGGAAGTACGTAAACTTAGGCGCAGGTTAACTTTCAAAGGAGTAGATGTTCTTCTGGCAGAACTAGAAAAACAATTGTATAATAATATTTTTATTCCTGGAAAGCGTACCAACTTAACAAAAGATGGCATCCTTAAAATATTAAATGAAATAAGAGACTTGCTCATTTACCAGCACAGCGGATTATTTCTTTATCTCATTGACAACCTCATCAATAAAGTGCATGTTTTTGTCATAAAAAAGTTTTTGAAGCCCTTGCTTCTGATGGTAAAAATTTCCCTAAAAATTATTTAGAATTGAGCGTTGAAGAAAAGATTGAATTTCTTACAACTAATACCGGAACACTTCCGGAAAAAGACTATGGCGACCCTTTAATAAATGATACACTGGAAAGTATAAAAATAATCAAACAAATACAGGAATATAATGGCGAAGTGGGCTGCAACAGGTACATCATCAGCCATTGCAGCAGCGCATTGAACATGTTTGAAATATACGGCCTGTTCATCTTATGCGGATGGAAAAAAGAAGAAATGAAAGTGGATATTGTTCCGTTGATAGAAACAGTTACTGATCTGCAGGATGCAGCGGTAATTATGAATTTATTGTACCAAAATAAAGATTACAGGCAACACCTCAAAAACCGAAATAATATTCAAACGGTAATGCTTGGTTTTTCTGATGGCTCTAAAGATGGTGGATATTTAATGGGAAATTGGAGCATTTACAAAGCCAAAGAAAATTTAACTTCCATCTCAAAAGAAAATGGAATTGAAGTTGTTTTTTTTGATGGACGCGGTGGCCCACCGGCAAGAGGAGGCGGCAAAACACATAAGTTTTATGCATCTATGGGCAAAAATATTTCTAATAAAGAAATTCAATTAACCATCCAGGGTCAAACAGTAAGTTCCAATTTTGGCACCATTGATTCTGCGCAATATAATCTTGAGCAGTTGATTCATGCCGGCATCTCCAACGATCTTTTCTCCAACCGTCACATCACGCTTGAAGGGGAAGAAGAAAAATTATTACAAGGTCTCGCCGACGAAAGTTTTATTGCATACAGTGCCTTAAAAAATCATCCGGAATTTATGGATTATCTCACCCAGATAAGTCCATTAAAATATTACAGCAAAACGAACATAGGCAGCCGCCCTACCAAACGCGGAACCGGGAAAATAAACATGGAAGACCTTCGTGCAGTACCGTTTGTAGGATCGTGGAGCCAGATAAAACAAAATGTTACCGGGTTTTATGGAGTAGGAACGGCATTGGCAAAAATGGAAGAGAAAGGAAAGTTTGCGAGCCTCAAGACACTTTATCAAAATTCTCTTTTTTTTAGAACATTGATAGATAATTGTGAGATGGCGATGAAAAAATGTTTCTTCCCACTCACAGAACATTTATCGGGAGATGAAAAGTTTGGAGAAATCTGGAATATGATTTATTATGAATTCTCCACTACAGAGAAATACCTGTATCAATTAACAGGGAATAATGAATTGATGGCTGATTATCCGGTGGAACAATTATCAGTAAGTATGCGGGAAAAAATCGTGCTGCCGTTAGTAACCATACAACAATTCGCCATGGCCAATATTCGTGAAATAGAGGATGAAGGCTTAAAGGATGACCAAAAAGAAACGTACGAAAAATTAGTGATGCGCTGTTCATTTGGGATTATTAATGCAGGGAGGAATTCTGCATAAAGAATCTGTCAAAAAAAGCCAGCCCTAAAAACGGAGCTGGCGGAGAAATAAAAAAAATCCATTTTCTAAAATTTAGAAAATGGATTTTTTCAATCAAAACTTATATACCGCCGCCAGCAAAAAACTACCAGTATTTTTTAGGAAGGCCCCGTTTGATTTTTTATAAATATTTTTACTTGCATTTTCATAACGGAATTCAGGTATCAGCATCAGATCATCAATTTTAAAATTTGTTGAAAATGTGGTTTCAAAAACAGATGCATCAATACCAAGTACATTCTTTTTATCAGAAAAATACTCTTGTCTCAAAGTAAATCCGAGCCAGCTTTTAGGATCGGCAGTTACATATAATGCAGATCCCCACCAGCTCCCGGCGGTGTTCCATTTTATTGAATTATGCTCCTGCCTTGTTTGAAGTGTTCCATTATATCCCAGCCCAAATTTATCAAAAATGGAATAGTTGATTACTATATCTTCCTGGTACAGCCTGGCGGAATCATTGTATTTTCCACCCTGGTAATTAAAGGAGGCCTTTAATTTTTCATCTTTGGAAGTGGTAGCTAATTGGGCAATCATCATTTTTGGCAAGCCAGAGGCATACTTCAGATCAAAGGGACTGACTATGCCAATCATCAACGAGCTTCTTTCTCCCAAAGCCAATTCGCTTTTCAATCCTGTATGAAAAAACGGGCCATAGGAAAATAAATAACTCATGCTATAATTGCGATTCAAGCAGGCATCAACTGCTTCATAGCCGATATGAGTGACCCAGCTTCCTAAAGTTATTTTCACTCCTGAAACCGGTGTATAAGTAACATATAATTGTTTTATAGCCACACTTGAGCCGGAATCATTGTATGAAAATTCCTGCGCTCTTTTTCCGAATCCAATGTCGGCCACTAATCCGACTTTTCCTATAGCATGTTCCGCTTTTACTGAAATCATCCCCGGTTCAAAAGAATTTTGCGAATGGGTGAAACTGGTAAAATTATTATAGGGCGCTACTTTTGGATTATTAAAATCGTACCGGTAATAAACATCTGCAGACCCTGATAATTTAAATGAAGAAGCCCTGGCAGAATCCTGTGCATTAACAGAAGTGAAAGTCGGAAAAACACAAATGGCCATTAAAAGATTTTTTTGCATTTTTTTTCAATTGAGTCGGTTATTTAATAGAGATAGCGATTCTCTCTTTTCAGGAATGAAAGGTTTCCTCTACTTCGTTTTCTTCTTCCATCAAAGCGCCATCATGCTCCACGAGTAAGGTGCCTTGCAGGTATTTTTCATTATGTTGGGAGGCATCTAAGCCTGCTTCCTCATCTTCAAGGCTCACCCTCATAGGCATTACCCAATTGATGAATTTAAAAATGCCATAAGAAACTGAAAAACTGTAGACTACTACAATTCCCAATCCTTTTAATTGTGTAAAAAAGAAGGAAGGATTTCCATAAAACAACCCGTCATTTCCACCCATGTTCACCGCTTTGGTGGCAAAAACTCCGGTAAGTATCATTCCCACAATACCACCAATACCATGGCAGGGGAAAACATCCAACGTATCATCTAAAATTGATTTCGATTTATAGTAAACGGCAATATTTGAAATAAGCGCCCCTACTGTTCCAATAAAAATACTCTGAGGAATTCCAACATATCCCGCGCCGGGGGTAATAGCAACTAATCCTACTACGGCTCCTATGCAAAACCCCAGCACTGAAGGCTTTTTCCCTTTCAACACATCAAAAAACATCCAGGCTAATCCACCTGCCGCGGCTGCGGTATTGGTGGTTGCGAATGCAGATACTGCCAGTGAATTTGCAGCTAACGCTGAGCCGGCATTAAAACCAAACCAGCCAAACCAAAGTAAACCGGTACCTATTAAAACATAAGGAATATTTGATGGTGGCATTTCTTTATGGTCTAAATGAACTTTCCTTCTTTTTAAAACTATTGCTCCGGCGAGTGCGGCACAACCGGCAGAAATATGAACTACTGTTCCACCGGCAAAATCAAGAATACCCCATTTAAATAAAAATCCGTCAGGATCCCAGGTCCAGTGGGCAATAGGTGCATAAACAAAAAGACTGAACATCACTATGAAAAGTATGTAGGAAGAGAAGCGCGTTCTTTCTGCGACAGCACCCACAACGAGGCTTGGAGTTATTATGGCAAACATCATTTGAAAGAGGGCAAACAGCGTTAAGGGAATAGTTGGAGCTAAACTCCATGGAGCACTCGAGCTTACTCCTTTAAAAAAAAGATACGTAAATGGATTGCCAATAATTCCTCCGATAGAGTCGCCAAACGCCAGACTAAATCCAACGGTTATCCATAAAACACTAACTACGCCTGTTGCCACAAAACTTTTGATCATTGTGGAAAGAATATTTTTTCTGTGTACCATTCCCCCATAGAAAAAAGCCAATCCCGGCGTCATCAAAAATACCAATGCGGTTGCTACGAGAATCCAGGAGATATCTGCCGCATTATAGTGGTTTTCAAAATGGAGTTTTGTAGTTGAATTCACAAATAATCCAACAGTAGCAATTACCATTAAAAAGAAAAAAGGGACGAATTTGTTTAGATATAACTTTTTCATATTTAATACTTATTTGTAAATTTTATGGAAAATTAAATAAATTTTTTAAAATAACAAACATATTTTATATAATAATGTGAATTAAATAGTAGCGTTTACTTAAACTTTATTAAATTATAAGTATTTTACATCACATATTTTATTATATAATCCGTTTAAGGGACATAAAAAAAACCTTCCTAAAAGGAAGGTCAAAATAAAAAAACAATGAAAAACAAAATTTATACCTGATGCAGGATATTTTGGTCTTTGGTTTCCAACAATGAAAAGCCCATGAGATATTGGTCCACTTTTCTGGCACATTCACGTCCTTCAGAAATAGCCCATACTACAAGAGACTGTCCACGCCGCATATCGCCAGCGGTAAATATTTTAGAAATATTGGTACGATACTCTTTCTCCGTTGCTTTTATATTTCCCCGTTCATCCAATTCAATCTCCAATTGGTTTAACAGACCATCATGTTGAGGATGAACAAACCCCATCGCAAGAAGCGCTAATTCACAAGGAATTTCTATTTCACTTCCCGGAACTTCAACATATTTTGCAGGCTTATTTTCTTCTGAAAATTTCCATTCAAGGCCTACGACTTTCAAGGCTTTCAGATTTCCACTTTCATCGCCTACAAATTCTTTGGTAGCAATGGCCCACTGACGTTGAGCGCCTTCTTCGTGAGAACTAGTGGTTTTTAAAATCATGGGATAAGTAGGCCATGGCATAAAAGGCGTACGCCTTTCTGGCGGTTTAGGCAATAATTCAAACTGTGTAACTAATGAAGCCTTATGCCGATTGGATGTACCTACACAATCACTACCTGTATCTCCACCTCCTATGACAATCACATTTTTGCCTAAAGCAACTATATCTTCTTCGGCCAATTTTTTATTTGCAACTCTCTTGTTTTGTTGTTTTAAAAAATCCATCGCAAAATGAACTCCCTTTAATTCTCTTCCGGGAACAGGCAGGTCGCGCGGAATGGTAGAGCCACCAGCTAATACAATAGCGTGGTATTCTCTTAGCAAGTCATTAATGCTTATATTCACACCTACATTCGCATTACACTTAAATTCCACACCTTCTTCTTTCATCACATTAATTCTTCTTTCCACCACCCATTTTTCTAATTTAAAATCAGGTATGCCATACCTTAAAAGACCGCCCGGCTCATCGTCTCTTTCAAAAACAGTAACCTGGTGGCCTGCATAATTTAATTGCGCAGCAGCAGCCATTCCCGCTGGTCCTGAACCAACAACAGCAATTTTTTTCCCGGTTCTTACATTCGGAATTTTGGGTTGAACAAAACCCTTTTCAAAAGCAATTTCTATTATGTGTTTTTCAATTTCTTCAATGGTAATTGCGGGTTGATTAATACCAAGTACACAGGCAGTCTCGCAAGGTGCAGGGCAAATCCGGCCGGTAAACTCAGGGAAATTATTAGTAGAAGTAAGAATATCATAGGCTTCCTTCCAGCTTTCCCGGTAAACGGCATCATTGAACTCCGGAATCAAATTTCCAACGGGGCAACCGTTGTGGCAAAAAGGAGTACCACAATCCATACATCGGGCTGCCTGTTGATTTAGTTTATCATCGGAAAATTTTAGTATAAACTCATTATAATCATTAAGTCTTTCCTGTGGCGGACGCTTATGTGGAAGCTCTCTTGTAAATTCTAAAAAACCAGTAACTTTTGCCATTGTGATTTAATTTTTGTTTGCAACGAAATTTTCCTGACACGAATACATTAATTTTCACGATTTTTTTTGCTTGCATGCCATCCTTCAAAGTCGTCAGGTATTAATTTAAAAAAACGTTCAGGTTGATTTTTCTCTCTGTCTTTTTTGCTGTAATTCGTGAGAATTTCTGCAATTCGTGGTTAAATTTCATTTCCAATTATTTTGTTAGTACAAATCCATGAAAGACATGGTTATATCTTGTCCGTTAAAACCTGCGCTATTTCAGCTTTCTTCCCTTCTGCTAATACTTTTTTATAGTCCTTCGGAAATACTTTTACAAAATTTTTCAACTGATTATCAAAGTCATTTAAAATAAATTTAGCAACTGTGCTATTCGTGTATTCGAAATGCTTTTGAATCATTTCCTGCAAAAGTTTTTCATCATCCGATTCTACATTATCCAGGTCAACCATTTCCAGATTGCACAAAGAATCGAATTGCTTCTTTACATCATAAACATAAGCGATGCCTCCGCTCATTCCCGCAGCAAAATTTCTTCCGGTGCCACCCAATACAATTACATTTCCACCAGTCATGTATTCACAACCATGATCGCCAACACCTTCAACGACCACATTCGCTCCGGAATTTCGTACACAAAAGCGTTCTCCCGCTTTACCCCGAACAAAAGCTTC
>CAJDUV010000049.1_pt1 | contig 12651 bp, 11 predicted proteins | sample 7391201 | NCBI WGS metagenome assembly CAJDUV01 (sample SAMEA7055680, study PRJEB34461) | soil metagenome | biome: terrestrial ecosystem; feature: Peninsula; material: soil | place: Antarctica | collected 2016 | reverse complement strand
GCTGCTTCCTGTATATCTTTTTGGGTTAAAGCATCTACATGTTTTTCATAATTGATAAAATAATCAGGATTATCACCTGGAAAATAAAAACTTTGTAATTGAGATACCCATGTTCCATTTTCTTTTACATTCACTTTATGTGCTTCTTTCCATTGCTGCTTTACTTTATCCAGGTTTTCTTTTGATGGGCCATTTTTTATTAAGTCCTGTATTTCCGCATTAGCAGCAAATAAAAGTGTATCTACTTTCTCAGGACCGCATGGTAGTTGCAAAATGAACGAATAATGAGAATAAGGTATTTTTTCAAATTGCGCCTGGGTCCCTCCACCATAAATTCCCTGAATCTTTTCTCTTAAATTCTCAATGATTCTAATGTTTAAGATTTCACTGATCGCCTGCGCTTTTAAATCCAATTCATCGCTATATGGAGTTTCTCCGCTGTAAATAGCCAGAATCAGTGCTTTTGGTTCCTTGCCTTTATACACATTTACCTCAACTTTGCCATCTACCGGGCGTAATTTATTGTCCACATAATTAAACTTCTTTGAGGTAACAGGGAGGCTTGCAATATATTTTTCTAAAAGCGGCTTTATTTCATTTTCATTAATACTTCCTACAAAAGTAAAATGCATTTCGCCTGCATCGCCGAATCTTTCTTTATACATCTGCATAAGCCTTTCAAGATTTATCTGGTTAAAGTATTCCACTTTAGGCACTGCTATAGGCGCAAGGGGACTGTGGCGATAAAGTGTATTAAAAAGTGAATCAATAAAAACAACCTGCGGATTAGCGCTTAAAAAGGCAAGCTGCGACTTGTTTTTTTGAAGAAATGATTTGAACAAACTTGTATCATATCGCGGCGCTGTAAAATACAGGTTGATTAACTGCATCATAGATTCCACATCTTTAACCGAACTACTTCCACTTAAACCATCAGTAGAAGCTCCAAGTACAGGATGTACACTTACAGTTTTTCCTGAAAGCGCTTTCTTTAAATCAACAGGAGAAAAATCGCCAATTCCCATACTGCTGATCACCGGGATCATATACTCTGCATTATATTTATCAGCCAGATTATAATTGTCTTTACCACCAGGCCTTACCGCGCTCATTAATATTTGATCATTTTTAAAATCAGTATGTTTTAAAGTAACAGTAACCCCATTGCTTAAAGTAAATTCTGTAGTTCCTAAAATGTCATTCTTTTTGGTATCAGTAATTTTTCCCGGTACCGGCATTTTATCCATTAATGAAGAGGAAATTACTTTTTCCTCATAAGGTTTTATATCCATTTTATCTACAGAAGAACTCACCGCAAGAAGATCTGCGGCCGTAGGCAATGCAGTTCCCGCAGCTGGCTCAGGCCCGGTTAAAGCAATGAATTCATGGCCATTCTGATCTATTTTTTTACTAACAGCATTTACGTCTTCTAATGTAATTACCGGCAACAATTCTTTATAAAATTCCATTTCCTTCGCAATGCCAGGTATAGGTTCTTTGGTCAAAAAATTCCGGATATATTCCTCCGCATAGTTCGCGGATTCAGTTTTGTCCTTTTCCTTAAATGATCTTTCAACGGAATTGAGCATATCAGTTTTTGCACGGTCTAATTCTGACTGCAGAAAACCATATTTTTTCACTCTTTCCAATTCTTCCTGGAACGCTTTAAGCCCGTTAAGATTATCACTATTCCCGGTTGCTATATTTGCGCTAAATGATTCATAGCCGCGAGCCAATGATCCAAAGCCTACATAAGCATAAACGAAAGGTGGGTTTTCTTTTTGAGTGAGTTCCCGCAAACGTTGATTTAAAAGATTAGAAAAAATATCTTTTACCAAATCTTTTTTATAATCGCGAAGTGTAACAGTCGGCGATGTTTTTTGAGCTGAATAATTTACCATAAAAGAATAATTCGTGGCTTCTTTATCGGTTACCACTTCCGCATTGCTTTTTTGATAAGGTGGAACTGCCGGAGTGATTCTCGGTCTTTCATTAACCGGATTTTTTAATCCACTAAAATATTTTTTTATTAAACTTTCTGCCTTTGCAGGATTAATATCGCCTACTACAATTACCGACATTAAATTAGGCCGGTACCAATCTTTATAAAACTTCTTTATCACATCATATTTCTGATATTTTATAATGCTATCTAATCCAATTGGCAAGCGATTAGCATATAGTGAACCTTTAAACAATTCAGGATATATTTTTCTGAACATACGGTCATTTGCTCCTTTACCAAGACGGCTTTCTTCCAAAACAATCGGGCGCTCTTCATCTATATCGGTATTTTTGTACGTTACGTTATGTGCCCAATCTTCCAATATCTGAAAACCTTTTTCGATGTTAGAAGGTTTATCTGTTGGTATAGGAAGAATATAAACCGTTTCATCAAAACTGGTATAAGCGTTTAAATCATTTCCAAAACCAACGCCGATTGATTGTAAAAATGAAATGATGTCGTTCTTTTTAAAATGAGTAGTACCATTGAAAGCCATGTGCTCACTTAAATGAGCAATGCCTTGCTGATTATCATTTTCAAGAATGGAACCTGCGTTAACAACCAGCCGCAATTCAACTTTTTGTTCTGGTTTTTTATTTTGCCGGATGTAGTAGGTAAGCCCATTACCAAGTTTTCCGATCTTCACATTGGGATCAACCGGCAATTTCTCATTTAAATTTTGCTGCGCAAAAACAGAGGCGGAGGAAACAAAAAAGAACAGAATAAGTAACCGTAAAAATTTCATATAGTGTGTTTTTTTTACAATGAACAAATATAATTGAGTAAAGGAAAAGGGGTTGTTAAAATGGATGTCCGGTGTTAAGAGAGTCGTCTTCCAATTTCAGATTTGAGACAATTTAGCTACGCACTTTTTCAAACTATCTTCCCATGAGGGAATATTAATCAACATTATTTTCTTTATTTTCTCTGTGTCCAAAGCAGAATACTGTGGTCGTTTTGCAGCAGTTGTATAAGAGGATGTTGGAATTGGGTTTATCAGGCAATTACTATTTACTATATTCTTTATAGCAGATGCAAACTCATACCAGGTAGTAACCCCGCTGTTACAATAATTAAAAATACCGCGGTACAATTCTCCTTCTTCCATTCTACTCACAAATAACATAATAACTTCCGCAAGATCTGCGGCATACGTGGGCGAGCCATATTGGTCAGCCACTACATTTATTTCATTCCTTTCGCTAAACAACCTCAACATGGTTTTTACAAAATTATTTCCGTAAGATGAATACACCCATGACGTACGAAGGATTAGAGTGCCTGGGTTTTTGTTTAGCGCCAGTTCCTCTCCCTTTAGCTTAGACCAGCCATATACATTTAATGGAGCCACAGCATTATCTTCTTTTAAAGCTACAACTTTGCTGCCATCATATACATAATCTGTAGAAATATGAATTAATTTAGTTTGATGCGCAAAGCAAATCGCAGCCAGGTGTCCAACTGCATCTGCATTTATCAAAAACGCTTTTTCTTTCTCTGATTCCGCTTTATCAACAGCAGTGTAAGCCGCACAATTTATGCAATAATCTATCTGCTGCTTTTCAAAGAATAGCATCACAGATTCTTTTCTCTCAACAGAAAGATCCTCTTTTGTAGCAAATAAAAATTGATAAGAAGGAAATTGATTTGAAATGGATTTTATTTCACTTGCCAACTGCCCATTTGCTCCTGTTACTAAAATAGTCGCTTTATAATTTTGCAAAGCCATCTGATCCTTTTTTATTAACCATTAAAAACAAAATTATTATCACTGTTTTCAAGCAATAGATATTTCGCGTCTTTTTCTGAAACAAGCACTTTTCCTAAAGGAATTCTCCAGTCAATATTCAGCTTCCGGTCGTTCCATAATATACCTCCTTCGCTTTCTTTATGGTAAAAAGCATCGCATTTATAAAAAACTTCAGCGAATTCACTAATTACTGAATATCCGTGTGCAAAACCTTTAGGCACCAAAAGCTGCTTCTTATTTTGAGCAGATAATTCTATCGTATATGCTTTACCGTAAGTAGGCGAATTTTTTCTGATATCTACTGCCACGTCTATTATATTTCCTGCTAAAACCCTTATCAATTTTGTTTGGGCAAAAGGATTGGCTTGAAAATGCAAACCACGGATAATACCAAATGAAGACATGGCCTGATTATCCTGAATAAAATTGATCTCAATGCCTTCTTCAGAAAAGACTTTTTCATTATAGCTTTCAAAAAAATAGCCTCTGTTATCTTCAAACACTTTCGGTTCAAAAATCAATAATCCGGGAAATTCTGTTTTTATAAATGGCATATATAATGTGGGATGTACGATTTAAAAATGTACAATTTAAAGAACAATTTCTATTTATCGAGCGTTTTAAAATATTCAATTGTTTCTTTCAAACCCTCCTCGAATCTTCTTGACGGCTGATAATTCAAAAACTCTTTGGCCCTGGAAATATCTGCAAGAGAATTTCTGACATCGCCCGCTCTTGGCTGACGATGGGTTGCTTCAACCTCACTTTTCAGATACTTTTTAATAAAATTATACAAAAAATTAATTGAATAATTTTCGCCGACCGCCACATTATAAACTTTATTTTTAGCATCCAGGTTCGTTGTCAACATGCCTTTAATATTTACCTGTACTGCGTTTTCAACAAAAGTAAAATCACGCGTCTGTTCTCCGTCGCCATTTATAAATGCGGAAGTATTTTTCATAATCGCTTTCACAAAAATCGGGATTACGGCGGCATAAGGGCCATCGGGATCCTGGCGAGGACCGAAAATATTAAAATACCTGAATCCTAAAACCGGAATATTGTAAATTTTAGAAAACACACCAGCGTACATTTCGTCAGCTTTTTTACTTACGGCATACGGAGATAAACAATTTCCCGTTCTATCCTCTTTTTTTGGCAAAGTAGGCTCATCGCCATATACTGAAGATGAAGACGCATAAACGAATTGTTTTACATTTTTTTCAACAGCAGCTTTCAAGACATTTACAAAACCGCCTACATTAGCATCATTGGTTTTTGAAGGTTCTTTTATAGATCGCGGAACAGAGCCTAAAGCTGCCTGATGGCTTACGTAATCAATTCCTTCACAAGCATTTCTGCACGTTTCAATATTCCTGATATCGCCTTCAATAAATTCAAATCCTTCAAACTTCTTGAGCACGTCAAGATTGGAGGCAAAACCATTGGCCATATTGTCCAGCACACGAACCTTAGCCGCCTTATTTTTCAATAAATATTCAGCAATATGACTGCCAATGAATCCGGCACCACCGGTTACCAAAAATGAAGATTCGCTTAAATCTTTTGTGTGAAATATATTATTCAATTTTTTTTATTTTAAAGGCTCCAATAAATGCGGCTCGAAATTTTACCGCGGTAAACGCCTTTTATATCGGCTATCATAGCGCCAGGTTTGGTGATATCAGCAAAAGCTTTGTCATCCATATTGAGGTACGCTGTATGAGGAACCGTAATAATTACCGCGTCATAATCATTTGCAAGATCGTGAGAAAGTTCAAATCCATAAGCGTGCTTTAACTGGTCGCTATCAGCATGAGGATCGGTAACGTGGACCTGCAAAGAATACGATTTCAATTCTCTTATCACATCGGCAACTTTTGAGTTTCTGATGTCGCTTACATTTTCTTTAAACGTAGCGCCCATCACTAAAACCTTTGCTTTTTTTACATCGCCGTTATGCTTAATAATGTGTTGCAAAACTTTTTTAGCCACATAACCCGCCATACCATCATTGATATTTCTTCCGGCCAAAATTACCTGCGCATCATAGCCCAGTTTATTTGATTTATAGGTAAGGTAATATGGATCTACTCCAATACAGTGGCCTCCTACAAGTCCCGGCTGAAATTTTAAAAAATTCCACTTAGTGCCTGCGGCTTCTAATACCTCAAATGTATTGATGTTCATTCTGTCGAAAATAATTGATAATTCATTCATCAACGCGATATTGAGATCTCTCTGAGTATTTTCAATAATTTTTGCTGCTTCCGCTACTTTAATACAGGATGCTCTATGCACTCCGGCTTTTACTACCAGCTCATAAACTTTAGCGATCGTATCAAGACTTTCTTCATCGCAGCCACTAACTACTTTTACAATGCTGCTAAGTGTGTGATGCTTATCTCCCGGATTTATTCTTTCGGGAGAATATCCCAATTTAAAATCAGCACAAACTTTCAAACCTGATAATTTTTCAATCACCGGAAGGCAATCTTCTTCTGTACAACCAGGATAAACAGTGCTTTCATATACAACATAATCGCCTTTTTTAATAACTTTTCCTATGGTATCGCTTGCTTTTTGTATGGGAATAAGATTAGGTACATTATGCAAATCAACGGGAGTGGGCACTGCTACTATAAAAAAATTAGCTTCGCGTAATTTTTCCAGGCTATCGGTAAATTCTATATTGCAACCGCTAAAAGCTGATGACTCAAGTTCATTGCTTGGGTCAATTGCATTTTTCATCATTTCAATTCTTCCGGCATTGGTATCAAAACCGATCACAGAAATATTTCTCGCAAACTCAAGCGCAATTGGTAAGCCTACATAACCTAATCCAATTACTGCTAATTTCTTTTTCTTTTCAATTAAATCCTGATACATCATTTTGTTTTTATTATACAAATTTTTTTTTAAAATACGAATTTTGCGCACTAATTACGCGAATTATGTCAATATATTATCTGCTAAACTTTTTCAGCCACCTCAACCTGATACCTCCTACCTGAAACCTCATTCCTTTGTTTATCTCTTACTTTCAAACTCCTTTGGTAATTTATATAACTCTTCTTCCGGCAAAGATTTAAAATACTCATAAGTAATTTTTATACCTTCTGCTCTTTGTACTTTAGGCTCCCAGTTTAATAATTGCTTTGCTTTTGTAATATCCGGCTGACGTTGTTTTGGATCATCCTGTGGCAACGGCCTGAAAACAATTTTCTGTTTCGTCCCGGTTAAGGCAATAATTTCTTCAGCAAATTCTTTCAAAGTGATTTGGTCCGGGTTTCCGATATTCACCGGCTTTGAATAATCGCCCATTAATAAACGATAGATACCTTCTACCAGATCATCCACATAACAGAAACTTCTTGTCTGGCTGCCATCTCCAAACACAGTAAGGTCTTCACCACGTAGGGCCTGCCCTATAAATGCGGGTAAAGCACGGCCGTCATTGAGTCTCATTCGTGGCCCATAAGTATTAAAGATTCTAACGATCCTGGTTTCTAATCCATGAAAAGTATGGTATGCTGTCGTTATCGCTTCCTGGAAACGTTTGGCTTCATCATACACACCGCGCGGGCCTATCGGATTTACATTTCCCCAATAATCTTCAGTTTGAGGATGTACCAATGGATCACCATAAACTTCACTTGTGCTCGCCACCAGAATCCGTGCCTTTTTTGCCAGGGCCAATCCCAAACAATTGTGTGTGCCAAGCGAACTTACTTTTAATGTTTGAATCGGAATTTTTAAATAATCAATCGGGCTGGCAGGCGATGCAAAATGTAATATATAATCAAGTTCGCCGGGTACATAAATAAATTTGGAAACATCGCAATGATAAAACTCGAAACGCTCCAGTTTAAAGAGATGTTGAATATTTTTGAGGTCACCGGTAATCAGGTTATCCATGCCGATTACATGCATACCTTCTTTAATGAACTTATCACAAAGATGAGAACCTAAAAATCCGGCAGCGCCGGTGATCAAAATCCTTGGCGTCCGCGATGATTTATTTATTTCCATTTTAATTTCACTAAATGAATTGTTATTTTAAAAGCACGAATTTTATTCACCAATTAAACGCATTTTATAAAGCGCCTAAACCAAATTGCTTGTTCTTTTACTTAAATTCTCTAAAACCAATAAACCAACTAACCAACTATTTAACCACTCTCCTCCCCACACTTTCATAATGAAACCCAGACTCTTCCATTTGATAAAGCTCAAAAAGATTTCTTCCATCAAAAATGACCTGATTTTTTAAAAGAGATTTCATTTTATTAAAATCCGGAGTGCGAAATTCATTCCATTCTGTTGCAATTATTAAAGCATCTGCATCTTTGAGCGCATCATATTGGTTTTCTGCAAAGCTAATTGCATCCCCTATTTCATTTTTAATATTTTCCATTGCTTCGGGGTCATAAGCAACTATGGTAGCGCCTTTAGCGATTAGTTCACTAATTAAGCGTAAAGATGGCGCTTCACGAATATCGTCAGTATTCGGCTTAAAAGCCAATCCCCATAAAGCAATTTTCTTTCCTTTAATATCATTATTGAAATAAGACAACACTTTAGGTAAAAGATGAAGTTTTTGATTTTCGTTCACCTTCATTACCGCTTCTAAAATTTTAAAATCATAATTATTTTGCTGTGCCGATTTTGAGAGTGCCTGCACATCTTTTGGAAAACAACTTCCACCGTAACCAATCCCGGGAAATAAAAACCGCTTGCCAATCCTATCATCACTTCCCATCCCTTTTCTCACCATATCCACGTCTGCGCCAAGCTTCTCGCACATCTGCGCTATCTCATTCATGAAAGAAATTTTAGTCGCTAAAAATGCATTCGCTGCATATTTTGTTAGCTCTGCCGATCTTTCATCCATATAAATAATTGGATTTCCCTGGCGTACAAACGGAGCATATAACTCACCTAATAGTTTCTGTGCCTTCTCTGATGATGCCCCAATTACAACCCGGTTGGGCTTCATAAAATCTTCCACCGCTACGCCTTCACGCAAAAATTCCGGATTGCTCACTACATCAAATAGTTCCCCGGCCTTTTCAATATTCCTTTTGTTCAGGCTTTTTAGTATAGTATTGCGAACAAGATCTGCAGTTCCAACCGGTACTGTACTTTTATCTACTATCACTTTATAACCGCCTTTTTGCAATAATAATCCTATGTTTTCCGAAACACTTAAAACGTATTTCAGATCGGCGCTTCCATCTCCATTGGGAGGTGTAGGCAATGCTAAAAAAATAATGCGCGCCTCTTTGATTCCTTCTTCAAGAGAAGTAGTAAATCGTAAACGCCCTTCTTTTTGATTCCTATCAAAAATCTTTTCCAGGCCGGGCTCATAAATTGTCACCTTTCCGGAAGATAATTTATTCACTTTATTTTCATCAATATCCACGCAGGTTACCATGTTACCGCTTTCTGCAAAACAAGTTCCTGTCACCAAACCCACATATCCCGTTCCCACTACTGCAATATTCATTTATTATTTATTTACGTATTCTAAAACTTTTTTTGTGATAAAACTTTGTTGTTCTTCATCAAGCTCGGTATGCATCGGCAATGATATTACACGATGTGTAAGCCAGTCAGTTTTTTCCAAATGATAATCGCCTCCCCCAAATGCTGCAAACATTTTTTGCCTGTGCGCAGGTACCGGGTAATATATCATGGAAGGAATATTATTTTCCGCCAAAAAAGCTACCAGGCCGTCTCTGAAACTTTCAGAACTATCACCATTTTCAAGAATAAGCGTGTACTGATGAAAAACATGTTTGCAATAATGAGCTCGAAAAGGAGTCCTTATTTTACCATTTCCTGCAAAAGCTCTATCATAAAAATCAGCCGCTTTTCTTCTCGCCCTTATATAACTATCTAATAACGGTAATTTAATATTTAATATTGCCGCCTGCAATGCATCCAGCCTGGAATTGCAACCAACCATCTCATTATAATATCTCCTGCTCTGACCGTGATTGGCAATCATTTTTAACTTTTCTGCAAGCGCATCATCATTGGTACACATGGCACCTCCGTCTCCATAACAACCTAAATTTTTACTTGGGAAAAATGAAGTACAACCGATAGTTCCGATACTCCCGGTTTTTTGTTGGGTACCATCTTTAAAAGTATAATCACTACCGATCGCTTGCGCATTATCTTCAATTACAAATAAATTATAATCCTTGGCAATCGCCATTATTTCTTCCATCTGCGCAGCGTGCCCATACAAATGAACCGGAACAATTGCTTTTGTTTTTGGAGTGATGGCTCTTTTTATCGCTTCAGTATCTATACAAAAAGTTTGGGTATCCACTTCCACAAAAACAGGTTTTAATCTTAATAAAGCGATCACTTCTGTAGTAGCCACATAAGTAAAAGAAGGCGTAATTACTTCATCGCCGGGCTGCAAATCCAGCGCCATCATAGCGATCTGAAGTGCATCCGTTCCGTTGGCACAGGGAATTACATGTTTTACTCCCAGATAATCAGCAAGGCTTTTTGAAAAATCATTTACCTGCGGGCCGCCAATAAAAGCAGTACTATCCAAAACTCCCGCAATTGCAGCATCCACCTCAACTTTTATTTTGAGGTATTGCTGCTTTAAATCAACCATGTGTAAAGGCTTCATATTAGCATTTTTTTAAACGGCTGCAAAGATAGGGATTGGGAGAGGAAAAGAAAAGGGTTGAGTTTTGCGAGGTTTACTTTAAAGGGAGTTTTAAGGGAGATTTTGGTTTTTGTTCATTATTGAATGAAATGGACTAACCACAATGATGAATAGATTTTTTTCTTGAATTGTGTCTATACGTGTAAGTTCAATAGATAAGTGCAACAATGCTTTTAGCAATTGCTTTATTATCTGTCAGACTCAATTCTTTCTTTGGCATAAATTGAAGATACTTCACTGCCAAATGGTGGTTCTGCTCAAATGTTTTCCCTTTGAATTGAAGTGTTGGCATCGTCTAAAATATGATTTTATGATTGAAAGATGACTGAAATTATTTTAGTCAAATTCGTTTTTCAAAATGGCGTTGATTTGCTTTTCTAATTCATCCAGATCTTGGGTGGCATAATAAATTCTTTCCATTTTTACCCCATGGTACACATGGATAATAAAATTTCTGAACGACCTGGGTATATGCCACGGGTAATTGTATTTGGCTAAAATAGCATCGTCTATACATTTTATAGCTTCCCCAATAATCAAAAACTGGTACTGTATAGCACTTTGAATTTTTATGTCTGTTAAAAACGTTGTTTCATCAATTCCAATTACAAAATCCCTTATTTGGTGTATGGCATCCAATATATGTTCTGCTCTTTCTTTTGGAGCTGGCTTATCCATAAATTTTTATTAAGTCATTAGCTGCTGCTTTCATAGCAAAACCTTTTAGATATCCTTTCTCTACTAAATCTACCTTTCTGTTAATCTTATTTTCAATAATAAATGCAATGTCAAGCAAATCGAACATGGAATATTTTTTTTCATTGTTCATTTCTACCATTATATCCACATCACTATTTGTATGGCTATCACCCCTTGCCAAAGAGCCAAAAAGCCAGGCAGACGCTACGCGTCCATCCTTTTTTAAAGTAGTTTTTATTAAACTGATAATGCTTGATTTACTTGCTTTGGGCCGGATTATATATTGTACCTTTTCCTCTGCCACTTGCAAAGCTTTCATTGCCATCTCTTCGTCTTCCACTTCACATACAACCTTATCTGAAAGCCAGGCTACCAGCAAATCGTTTTCTTTTACTTTAAAATATTTAGCCAGTTTCACTACCTGTTCACGCGCAGGCTTTCGATAGCCCCGCTCAATTTTACTTAGTATCGCCTGGTCAATATCAAGATAAGCCGCAACGGTCCGCAAAGGCAGTTCTTTCTCTTTCCTTAGTTTTCGTATAGTAGCGCCTAAACTATCCATTTTGAACAATTATATTTTGACATATTTCGTCAAATATAATGCTTGCTATTCTTTTTAGCAAGAAATTGCTTAAAAGGTTTTTAAAAACCGTTTCGCTTGACACAATGATAGACAAACACATTGGCAAACGCGGAACACTGAGAAGAGAAGCATTTAAAAACGAATTGAGAATTGACTTGCTTGGACAAGCCATCAAACAAGCAAGACAGGAAAGGAACATGACACAAGAACAATTAGGCGAATTAGTTGGGGTTCAGAAAGCACAAATATCTAAAATTGAGAACAGTGTAAAAATGCACGATTCGAAACAATCTTAAAAGTGTTTGATGTTTTAGGTGCAAAAGTAAACTTCCCTATGAAACTCAATAACCGAAAATTAGTGTATTGAAAAAGCTGTCATCAATAAAGGAATAAAGAATAAATGAACGGCCTTTTATCTTTCCATAGTAAACAAACAAATAAGCGGGATTTCCTATTGACGTTATAGAATTGATTTTGATTATAACGATTACCTAATTTAGCGATATTAAATTTTAAGTTGACACAGTTTGGGGTGACATATCAAATACTTAAAGAAGCGCTATTCTGCTATGTAACCTAGGATAAATACGAGTTTTGCAAAATGCTTTTTTAAAATTTAAAAAAAACCTAAGAAAAGGCAGCCTTCATGCAATTATCTTTGAAATACTTCGTTGTAATATTCTATGTTTAATTGAGACCTCCATTTTCTTGACAAAATAATTATCCAATATGGCTCCTATACCTGTTATACTTATTCTGCTTACAGTTGTTTCACTATTTTATATTTCAATTCCATTCTTTGCGCCAACCTCAAAAAAGAAAATGGAAAATCTTTTACGAAAGCTGAGTAGAGAAGGCGCTGCCAACCATCTTACATTCAGCAGCCAGGAAATTCTTCAAAATAAAGTATTGGG
>CAJDUV010000070.1_pt1 | contig 12862 bp, 11 predicted proteins | sample 7391201 | NCBI WGS metagenome assembly CAJDUV01 (sample SAMEA7055680, study PRJEB34461) | soil metagenome | biome: terrestrial ecosystem; feature: Peninsula; material: soil | place: Antarctica | collected 2016 | reverse complement strand
GCTAAATAATCGAGGGCGTAATCCGTAAATTCAAGAGTAACACCGCTTTTAGCAAGTAGCTGTTTCAGATCATTCAATTGAATTCTTATAATTTCTTTGATATCGTCTCGCATCAATGGTTGGAACATAATAATTTCATCAATCCTGTTTAAAAATTCAGGCCGAATGGTTTGTCTTAATAAATCCAGCACTTCACGCTTCGTTGTATCCACTATTTCCTCCTTATTCTTTTCGGTTACATTTTCAAAATTTGCCTGAATAATATGGCTTCCCATATTACTGGTCATGATAATGATGGTATTTTTAAAATTTACTACCCTTCCTTTATTATCAGTTAGTCTGCCATCATCCAATACCTGCAATAAAATATTGAAAACATCAGGATGTGCTTTTTCAATTTCATCTAATAAAATTACGCTATATGGTTTACGTCTAACCGCTTCCGTTAGCTGTCCTCCTTCTTCATAACCTACATATCCCGGAGGTGCCCCTACCAGTCTGCTCACTGAATGTTTTTCCTGGTATTCACTCATATCAATTCGCGTCATCATACTATCATCATCGAAGAGATATTCTGCCAATGCCTTTGCGAGTTCAGTTTTTCCTACACCTGTGGTACCCAAAAAAATAAAAGAACCAATTGGTTTTTTAGGATCGTGTAAACCTGCGCTGCTGCGGCGTACTGCATCCGCAACTGCTTCTATTGCTTCATCCTGGCCAACTACGCGTTTGTGCAATTCATCTTCCAGGTTCAGTAATTTGTCTTTTTCACTTTGCAGCATTTTGTTCACTGGAATTCCGGTGACCTTGGCCACGCTTTCTGCAATATCTTCAGCATCTACCTCTTCTTTAAGTAATCTCTTTTCACTTTTTTCATCGAGATCAAGCGAATATCCTGCAATCAATTTTTCTTGCTCCTGCAGTTTTCCATATCGTATTTCTGCCACCTTACCATAATCACCTTCGCGTTCCGCTTTTTCCGCGGCCATCTTCAAATTTTCCATTTCAGCTTTGGCATTTTGCACTTTATCTACCAACTCTTTTTCCTGTTGCCATTTAGCTTTAAAAGTATCTCTTTGTACAGCGAGATTAGATATTTCTGTGTTTAATTCTTTTAATTTCACTTCATCATTTTCACGTTTTATAGCTTCTCTTTCTATCTCTAATTGCCTGATGGCCCTGTCTAATTTATCCAGGTCCTCAGGCATAGAATTCATTTCCAGCCTAAGCTTGGCAGCACTTTCATCAATCAGGTCTATTGCCTTATCAGGCAAAAACCGATCAGTAATATACCGATTCGATAATTCCACTGCGGCTATAATCGCCTCATCTTTTATACGCACATGATGGTGGGTTTCATAACGATCTTTTAATCCCCTTAAAATTGAAATAGCATCTTCTACATTGGGCTCATTTACCATTACTTTCTGAAATCTTCTTTCAAGCGCTTTATCTTTTTCAAAAAACTTCTGATATTCATTTAGCGTTGTCGCACCTATAGCTCTTAACTCACCACGAGCCAAAGCAGGCTTTAAAATATTAGCGGCATCCATGGCGCCTTCACCGCCGCCGGCGCCCACCAAAGTATGAATCTCGTCAATGAACATAATTATTTCGCCATCACTATCTGCCACTTCTTTTATTACTGATTTTAATCTTTCTTCAAACTCACCCTTATATTTCGCACCTGCAATTAACAATCCCATATCCAATGCGAAAATAATTTTTGATTTTAAATTTTCAGGAACGTCGCCGCTGATAATCCTATTAGCCAAACCTTCTACTATGGCTGTTTTACCGACACCCGGTTCACCTACCAAAATAGGATTGTTCTTGGTTCTTCTTGATAAAATATGCAATGTTCTCCTTATCTCCTCATCACGGCCAATTACAGGATCGAGTTTGTTACTTCTTGCGAGTTCATTTAAATTTTTCGCATATTTATTTAAGGCATTGAATTGGGTTTCTGACGTTTGTGAAGAAACGGTAGATCCTTTTTTCAAATCCTTGATTGCAGCAATTAAATTCTTTTCAGTGAGGCCAGCATCTTTCAAAATTTTGGCAGTATTATCATTTCCCTGAACGATCGCCAATAACAAATGCTCCACGCTAACAAAATTATCACCAAAGGTTTTTAAGGAGGCAGCGGCACGAAGCATTACATTGTTAAGATCGCGGCTTATAACTTGAGCAGGCTCGCCCTCTCCCATTTTTGGCAATTTCTTTATACTTTCATCAACCTTGCTTTCTACAAAATTAACATTGACATTGTTTTTCTTTAGTAGAAAATCAACGGGGCTGTCCTCATCTGTTAATAAAGCTTTTAGCAGATGTTCTACTTCAATATTTGGATTTTTATCATTGAAAGCAATTTGTTGTGCTTTCTGAAAAATTTCCTGCGATTTTATAGTTAAGTTTCCAGGATTCATATTTAAATTCTATTTTAATTATACGTTTACATTGCACAAATTCTAATCCAATAAAAACTGAGGAAAATTTTGCCTCATAAATGGCTGGTTTTATGACGCAAATGCAGAAAGAATATGCTTTGCATGAAATAATTTCAGTTATATTATTGCGATGATACTAAACTACTTTTGTAATACTGTTATGATAAAAAAACAAAATTATACCTCATTTGTAAAGACTACTGCCCAATCCCTGGGCTTCGATTATTGCGGAATTGCAAAAGCTGCCAAATTAGATAAAGAAGCGCGGTACCTGGAAAATTGGCTCAATAAAGGTTTTCATGGAAAAATGGCCTATATGGAAAATTATTTTGATCTGAGAACCGATCCTACTAAATTAGTTCCTGGTGCAAAATCCGTTATTACTTTACTTTTAAATTATTTCCCGACGCAACAACAAAATAAAGAAGTCCCTCAAATCTCAAAATATGCTTATGGAAATGATTATCACGAAGTAATTAAAAAGAAACTCAAAAAATTTTTACAATTATTAAAAGAGAATGTTGGTGAAATAAATGGAAGAGGTTTTACCGATAGCGCACCCGTTTTGGAAAGAAGCTGGGCAGAAAAAAGTGGTTTGGGTTGGGTTGGGAAAAATGGAAATTTAATAACAAAAGAAAGCGGATCATTCTTCTTTATTGCCACTTTGATAACAGATATGGAATTGGAAGCAGATAACCCATTTATAAAAGATTACTGCGGAACGTGCACTAAATGTATAGATGCCTGCCCTACCGATGCCATTTTACCTGATAAAGTTATTGATGGCAGCAAATGCATTTCATATTTCACTATAGAATTAAAAGACATGTTGATACCGGTGGAAATGAAAGGCAAATTTGAAAATAAAATGTTTGGTTGCGATATATGCCAGGATGTATGCCCATGGAATCGCTTTTCAAAACCAAACAATGAATTAGAATTTACTCCTTTGAATGAAGTTTTAAATTTCACCAAAAATGATTGGGAAGAATTAACGGAAGAGTCTTTCAAAATTATTTTCAGAAAGTCACCATTAAAAAGATCAAAGTTTGAAGGGATAAAAAGAAATTTGAAATTTTTAGAGAAATAATTTTGAAAAAAAAATTTTTAGTTGAAAAAGTAAACCCGGCATTCTTATTTTAATTAAACTAAATAAAGATTATGAGTCATTTTATTTTTCAACCAACTTTTTTAAATTGCTAAGAGCGGCTTCATATTGTGGCCCCGATATTTTATCCAGAAAAACTCCTTTTATCTTTTCCCACGGATACCATTTAAAAACCGTGTTTACATTTAATGTTAATTGCATTTTACCAGAAAGATGAGGAATTAAAAGAAACTGATAAAAAACTTTTGTTGATGACTGGGATTCAACAGCAACAACCAAAGTATCCTTTGAAGTATAAATTAAATCAAAATCAATCTGTTTTCCGCTATTGTCTTTCATCGAAACCGATCGAAGAGCGTTTTTTTTAGACGGATTGATTATCACGCTTACATTTTCATTCTGTAATGGAGGATACCAATTTTTCCAGTTATTGAAATCAATAATCTGACTTCTGATCCGATCAGAAGTGGCGTTTATTAAAACAGACTTTGTAATAGTTACTTTTGATGGTAACAGCAAACCAACCAAGGCAATTATTATAAAAAAAATAAAAAGACTAAAAAGAAAAATAATTACAGAACGCATAAGAGTTAATTTATTCCCACTTAAAAACTTTTACAGAAATAGCATAGATCACAATTCCCCAAAGTAAGAGTATTCCGATTTCTAAGCGTACATCCCACAAATTCTGACCTTCAAAAGCAACTTCTCTCAATGCATTATTCAAATGAGTTAATGGCATGGCCTGGGCAATCCATTGCAACCATTTAGGAAACACATCTATTGGGAAAAAAGTTCCTCCGATTAAAAACTGGGGAAGTGTGATTATATTGGCAAACGGTGGAATCGTATTGTCATTTTTGGCTAATCCGCTCACTACGAATCCGAAGCCCATAAAAACAACTAATCCTAAAAAACTTAACACAAGCATTTCTATAAAAGTTTCAAATCCATGAATTAATGTGAAACCAAATAAATATTTTCCCGCCAAAATGATCACAATCGCCGTCAACATTTGAAATAAAACTCGACTGAGCATTTCACCCATTATAATGTAGGTGCGAGTGATGGGGGTAGCAAAGAATCTTTTTAATACTAATGTATTTCTAAGGCTGAAAAAAGTAAATGCCACTCCGAATACGCCTGAAGCAAGTAATGAAAATCCAAGCTGGCCGGGGAGTATAAAGTCTATCGTTTTGTATTGCCTGATTACTGCAATATCTTTTGTAAAATCAAAATCAAAACTGGCATATACAGGCCTTCCGGGGAAATGCTTGTCGCTGATTTTATTGATCACGCTTTCGGCAAGTGTTTTAAATTGTGGCCATTGATCATTACTTGAGGTGGTGGTTTTTAAGGTAAAAATATAAGGAGGTGTACCAGATGGGTTTTTTTGAATATTAATTATACCGGCAATATTTCCCCTTTGTAAATCCTTCTTTAGCGACTGGCTATCCAAATATCGTTTAATTGTAACGGCTCTCACATTTTTTAAGGCAGTGAACAGTTCATTCGTGGTATCAGCATTATTATCCAATGCCACTTTGTAGTTTCTCGCGGCTCCATTATTTCCCATAAATCCAAAAACTAAAATAAAAATAAAAGGAAAAGCAAAACCAAATACCACCGCTGAAGGGCTTCTGAAAATTGCCCTCAAACTCGCTTTGGCAATGGCCATCATTGCCTGTAACTGACTGTATGATCTCATCTAGATAATCTTTTTTAAAGAACGCAAAACTATTGGAGAAAAAATAAAGTGGAAAAAATTATTAAAACCAAGACAAATGACGTATCTTTGGGAGACAAATGACAGATATGAAAAATAAAAAAGACTATAAAATAACCGGTGAGGCACCTTCAAAGGTAGGAGAACCATTAATGACATATAATTTACCTCAAAAATTTAATGCTGTAAAAGATTTTACCTATAGAGATTTTAAAAAAATAGATTCTAAAACCGACTTCACTCAAAAAGAATGGTCTGATATCCTTCATATTTCTGAAAGAACTTTGCAGCGATATGCAAAAGACAACAGTACTTTTAGTTTCAGCGTTTCCGACAGAATTCTTCAAATAGATAAAGTAATTGAACGAGGGCTGGAAGTTTTTGGAAGTTACGAAAAATTCTTACTGTGGATCAGAGATAATCCATACATGCTGGAAGGAAGATTATCATTACATTCCCTGGCAAGTTTTGAAGGAATCAATAATGTACTTACTCAATTGATCAGAATCGAACATGGAATTTTCGCATGATAGTTTACCGGATTACCAACGAAATTTACAAAGCGGATATTTCAGGGAATGGCGCTGCTATAGCAGGTTCCAGGTGGAACTCCAAAGGAGTGCGCCTACTTTACACGTCACAATTTATTTCTTTATGCATACTTGAATCGCTTGTGCATTTAAAGAGGCAATATATTCCAGCATCTCAATACCTTCTTCAAATAAAAATTCCGGAGGATAAAAATACCTTAGAAATTACCGCTGACAAAATAAGGAAAGATTGGCACCGGAATTTTGATTACACACAATGGATGGGCGACCAGTTTATTCAAAATAAACAATCATTGGTTTTAAAAGTTCCGTCAGCAATAGTGCCACAAGAACAAAACTTTTTATTAAATCCACTTCATAATGATTTCAAGAAAGTAACGATCATTTCGGCTGAACTATTAGAATTGGATAAAAGGTTGATGGAATTCTAAATAAGTAATAAATGAACACATTATATTTAATAACCGGCAGCAATATAGGCGATAGAAATAAACACCTGGCGAGGGCAGTGGATTTAATAAAAAAAAATATAGGAATTGTTTCCAAAAATTCTTCTATCTATGAAACCGAACCCTGGGGAAACAAAAGTCAATCTTCATTTTATAATCAGATACTAATAGTGGAATCTAAACTTTCTCCCGAAAATGTAATGGAGGCTATTTTAGGAATTGAAAAAGAAATGGGAAGAATACGAACGGTGAAAAATGCTGCAAGAATTATTGATATTGATATTTTATTTTTTAATAACGAAATTATAAATACTCCAAGCGTAACAGTTCCTCATAAAGAAATACAAAACAGGCGATTTGTATTAATGCCCCTTAATGAAATAGCTCCGGGCCTGGTTCATCCAGGTTTGGGTAAAACCATTAGAGAATTACTTTTAACGTCAAAAGACAAACTTGATGTAAAAGCATTGTCCACATTTTAAGCGGGGCAAACTAGCAAGTTGCCGCAATTAATACACAGTCATTATTTTTGACGAATATTTTTAAAGAAAATTCCAAAATAAGTACCTAAAATAAATTCTCCCTCAGGAAAATTTATTTTATTAATAAAAAAATGAAATACAATTTCATAACCATCGAAGGAAACATTGGCGCAGGGAAAACTACTTTAGCGCATTTGTTAAGCAAACATTTTAATGCAAGGCTCATCCTGGAAGAATTTGCCGACAACCCATTTCTACCAAAATTTTATGAAAACAAACAGCAGTATGCCTTTCCCCTTGAGACATGTTTCACCAGACCACTATTTCTGATTACATGTTTACCAAATGCCTATTATTCGCCAAAGTAAATTTACCTGAAGAAGAATTTTTATTGTATCAGAAACTTTTTGACATCATCAATCCGCAACTGGTACAGCCCGATCTGCTGATTTATCTGCATGCACCAATTGGAAAACTGAAAGAAAATATCAGAAAAAGAAACCGTTCATACGAACAATCAATAGATCCCGAATATTTATTTTCATTACAGGAAACTTATACGCAATACATAAAGCAGCATCACATCAAAACATTATTTATTGATGCTTCATCAGCCGACTTTTTGGGAAATGAAAAACATTTCCAGACCGTATTGGAGGCATTAGACAAAGATTACGAAAATGGTCAAAATTATTTAATGCTACCGTGAAATAAGAAAGTGAAAAAAAATTGAAATGAGTGCTTCACATTTGAAGAAGGCTGTCGGGAAGATGTCAGGATATTTCCATCAGCTCGATATCAAAAATTAATTCCTTTCCTGCTAATTCATGATTGGCATCCAGTATAACTACATCATCTTTTACTTCAGTAACCACCACCGGTATCGGATGACCTTCAGCATTTTGCAATTGTAATTTCATACCGGGCTCCAGTTTCATATCTTCAGGAATATTTGATTTTGGAAACTCTATAACTGCTTCCTTATTTTTTTCACCATAAGCATTCTCAGGGGCTATATTTATTGTTTTCTTCTCTCCAATCTCCATTCCCGGAATTGCTTCATCAAATCCTTTTATCATTTGTCCGGCACCAACTGTAAACGCAAGTGGCTCTCTTCCTGTACTGGAATCAAATTGTTCGCCGGAGGTTAATTTACCCGTATAATGTACTTTTACGTGATCACCTTTTTTTGCTTTGCTCATAATTATTAATTTAAATTTTTGAGTAAATCGAATGTTTTTACAATTCTCATTTTTTGAGTTGAGTAAAGTACTAATAATATTTTATTTATGGCAGGGAATAAATGACGGAAGTTTATTTTTACAATAATTTTACCAGCTTTTGAATTAGTCAAATAGATGGTAAACAGAAATTAGAATGATTAATGTATCCTATTTTTACATAAATAATTCTACTATTAAATAACATTCTATTGAGTTTACGGATCATTTTTATGGGAACCCCTCAATTCGCGGTTGCATCATTAGACAAATTATATGAATCGGGGTTTGATATTGTGGCAGTAGTAACTTCACCGGATAAAAACGCCGGCCGGGGATTACAATTAACCGAAAGTGCGATTAAAAAATACGCAAAAGAAAAAAATCTAAAAATTCTTCAACCGGAAAAATTGAAAAATCCGGATTTTATTGAGGAATTAAGATCTCTGCACGCAGATGTACAAGTAGTTGTAGCCTTTCGCATGCTTCCTGAAATTGTATGGAATATGCCTTCAATGGGAACGATCAATTTACATGCATCATTATTACCTCAATACAGGGGCGCAGCCCCAATAAACTGGGCAATTATAAATGGAGAAAAGGAAACCGGTGTATCTACTTTTAAACTAAGGCATGAAATAGATACAGGCAATATTTTATTACAAAAGAGAATAAAAATTGACGATAATGAAACGGCGGGCACCTTACATGATAAAATGATGCACATTGGCGCTGACCTTCTTTTGCAAACCCTAAAAAAAGTAGAAAAAGGAAATATTATAGAAACTATTCAATTCAACTTATCCGATTTAGAACCAAATGCCTCAAATCCGGCGTCTGAGATGTTGAAAAAAGCGCCTAAGATTTTTACAGAAACCTGCGAAATAAACTGGGATAAAAATGTAAGAGAAATAGATAATCTTATTCGAGGATTATCACCCTACCCTACTGCCTTTACTTTTTTAAATGATAAAAAATTAAAAATTTTTGTAGCCGAAAAAGAACTTAGCAAGGATACTCTAGATCCGGGTAGAATAATTACTGACCATAAATCATTCTTAAAATTTTGCGCAAAGGATGGATTTATCTCTTTGAAAGAAATTCAACTGGAAGGCAAAAAGAAAATGAAGATAGAGGATTTTTTAAGAGGATGGAGAAATTCACATTAATAAGCCAACCTATTTTCCAAAACTTGCTACATAATCAAACTTATTTTGTTCTGCACCAAGTTCCTCGGCAGCAGCATTGCTGATAACCAGAGATATTCCTGCATTTTGTTTGATATCGGGGATGGCATCCAGCACCTTAGCATAAACGCTTTTGCCCGTAGCATTGTCTGTTATTTTTAATACAGTTCCTGGTGTTGCGTCATTATTAAAACAATAATATTTGCCATCCTGCCAACCGCTGGTGGACTTGAAAATACCTGCACTTCCTGAATTATTCACTGCGGCACTTTGTTGAATTTGGCGATCATACAATGATTTGAAATAGCCACCTGAAAAATTAATACTGCTTTTTGCATTTACCGTTTTAACAGCATCTTTATTTTCTTCTGACTGCACTGAGTTTATCTTTTTTTCTTCGATTTTAATAGGTTCAGGCTCCTTTACAACAGGCTTTTTTTCTTTTACTTCTTCCGGCTTTTTTTCTACACTTTTTTCTCTTGCCTCAGCCACAGCAACTTCCTGACTATGTTTTGCTGAGCTTGATGCCAGTGACGACTGATTTTTATCTACTTTAAGGAATCCAACAATCATCGGAGTGCCTTCGCTTACTGCATCAGACTGAAGATGGTTCCATTTTTTTATTGAAGTTAACGGCACCTTGTTATAATTAACTCCCAGGCGATATAAAGTTTCATTAGGCGCTACAGTATGGTAAATGGGAATCAATACTTCACCAGTTTTTGCAACCTCTCTTTGAGAGAAATTTGCTTTGTCTAAAGGGATTTTCAAATCTTGCCCTACAATTAACCCGGTGGTCAACTGTAAATGATTATAATTAGCAAGTTCTTTGGGCGGTACATTATACAAACGTCCAACACTATACAAACTCTCTTTGGGCGCCACCGTATGTGCTAAAAACAAATTAGAACCGGTCCCTTTAATTTCCAAATTATTTTGCTGTGCAAACAAAAAACTACTTGCAATAAATGTAAATAAAATAGTGATGAACCATTTCGTCATAAAATGAAATTTACAAGTGATAAAAAAAATTCTTTCCAAATAAAATACATTTAACTGCATCAGTGCAAAGATGGGCAAAAAAATTTATTCCCAATAGACAGGATATTATTTTAGGAATTTTCACAAATCATTTTCTTATCGGCCATCAAACACGTTAATATTCATTTTTTTTTTACAATCGCTGTTGCCAACGTATCACCATCTCATTTTTCCATGATGAAAAAGTTCCATCCACAATATGCTTTCGTGCACTGGTTACAATATCAAGATAAAACGCTAGATTATGTATACTCGCGATTTGCAATCCTAAAATTTCTTTCGCTTTCATTAAATGGCGTAAGTAAGCCTTACTGTAAAAATTACTTACTTCACATTCAATGCCATCATCAATGGGAGAAAAATCTTTTTCCCACTTTTTATTATCAATATTAATAATTCCTTTGGTCGTAAAGAGCATTGCATTGCGGCCATTTCGCGTAGGCATCACACAATCAAACATGTCTATGCCAAGGGAAATACATTCCAAAATATTCCATGGAGTACCTACTCCCATTAAATAACGGGGTTTATTCGCCGGTAGATAACTACAGCAAAGCTCACATATTTCATACATTTTTTCTGTAGGCTCTCCTACACTCAAACCTCCTATAGCGTTGCCTGTAGCATTTTTAGATGAAACATGTTCACATGACCACTTTCGTAAATCCTGATGGATACCGCCCTGTACAATTGGAAATAAATTTTGTGTGTAACCGTACTTGCTTTCAGTTGAATTAAAGCGATCAAAACAGCGATCGAGCCAACGGTTGGTTAATTCCAAAGAAGTTTTTGCATAAGTATATTCACTTGCGCCGGGAGGACATTCATCAAAAGCCATAATAATATCACCACCTATTATTCGCTGTATATCCATTACTTTTTCAGGAGAAAACAGATGCCTGCTCCCGTCAATATGGCTTTGAAACACTGCTCCTTCCTCGGTAAGTTTTCTTACAGCACTTAAAGAGAAAACCTGGAAACCTCCACTATCCGTAAGAATAGGTTTATTCCAATTCATAAATTGATGCAATCCGCCGGCAGCTTCTAAAACTTCCAGGCCGGGGCGTAAATATAAATGATAGGTATTTCCAAGAATAATCTGCGCTTTTACATCTTTGTGCAATTGTTGCTGAGTAACCGCTTTCACACTTCCAACAGTACCTACGGGCATAAATATAGGTGTTTGAATTTCACCATGATCAGTAGTAATTTTCCCAACGCGTGCTTTTGTAATTGTATCGGTATGTTGAAGTTCAAATTGTAATGCAGGCATCTTTGAAAAAGGATTTTTAAAAAACTGCAAATATAGCTATCTAATGTGCGAATGATCATTTATTGATGCAATAGGAAAACAGATCACAGATTATATGCCAACCGACGAATCAGCAAAAATTGAAATACCCTCTCAAAAAAAGGGTGCAATTTAAATATCGTAAAGGATGCCAACCTTAAAAGTTTCATACCTACATTTACAAACAAATTTTCCAAGGTTGGCAACCTTTAATACGAAGCGACATTTTGAATTGCACCCCAAAAAATTTCAAAACAAAATATGATATTTTGCAACTATCTTTAAGGGTAACTATTCAGTTTCCTCCAAAACGTCTGATTTTCAGATTTCGAAAGTTTATCCACATTTATTTGAATGATTTTTAAAAATCACGTTTTTGCCCTTGTTTTTTGTGAATAACAAAACCGTTATGTTGATTAAACACCTTACTATTATTGGGTTATAAGCCTTTTAAGATCGTCCTTTGCATCTATAAAATAATATTTGTTTGGACATAAAAAATCTTATAAAATCATTTTTAGATCTAATCCGAAAACAGGAAAAAACAATTGACGATCTGACTAAAAAAAATACAGAATTAGAATCCCAACTTGCTATTTATAAAAATAAAAAGAACAGTACTAATTCCTCGACCCCTCCATCTAAAGATCAAAACCGTCCGAAGAAAAATCAAAGCCTTAGAGAAAAGAGTGATAAAAAGCCGGGCGGCCAACAAGGACATGAAGGCAAAACTTTGATGTCTTCGGATATCATTGATGAGATTGTGGAACATAAATCAGCGTATTGTAATTGCTGTGGCGACGATTTAAGCGGCTTGCCTGAGATATTAATAGAAAGCCGCCAGGTTATAGATATCCCGGTAATAAAACCTGTTTGTACAGAGCATCGTATTTACCGTAAAATTTGCAATTGCGGCAATATTGTAGAAAGCAAATTCCCCGGATATGTAGCTGCAAAAGTGCAATATGGCCCCAATACAGAATCGCTAACGGGATATATGCATGCAAGACAATACTTGCCTTTTGAAAGGATGAAAGAATTTTTTAGAGATGTAATGGGATTGACTGTAAGCGTAGGCGGCGTTAATAATATTTTAAGACGGTTTATTAAGAAGGCTATAGTGCCTTATGAAGAAATAAAGGAACGTATTATTCAATCAACATTTATAGGAACAGATGAAACCTCTTCAAAAGTGAATGGCAAGAATGATTGGATGTGGGCCTGGCAGAATGATGATCTTACTTTTATTGTACATTCTGATAATCGTGGTTTTAAAACTATTGAAGACACTTTTAGTGATGGATTACCCAATGCTGTTTTACAACATGACAGATATTTTTGTCACTTTAATTGTGAA
>CAJDUV010000182.1_pt1 | contig 13133 bp, 11 predicted proteins | sample 7391201 | NCBI WGS metagenome assembly CAJDUV01 (sample SAMEA7055680, study PRJEB34461) | soil metagenome | biome: terrestrial ecosystem; feature: Peninsula; material: soil | place: Antarctica | collected 2016 | reverse complement strand
GCCAATTCCTGATAAAAACTGTTTTTGCTCTGAAGAAAGTGTTTGATTGATAGGAGAATTTTTAGCATCCGTATTCGAATAAGCGCCAATACTTAATTTCAGCCTTTTTTTAATAGTTACTTCGTCATTTGCATAAAGCATTGAATTTAAAAAATTTCTGTCAGAATATTCAAACTCCACTTGAATGCGGCTGTCTTTTGTAATTAAGCGTTTAACGGTAAACGTTAGCTCAGCAGTATTATAATCAATTATGTAATCCTGGTCTTCACCCCTTGTTAATAATTGTCCGTCGATATATACACGTTCTGTACCAGCAAGCACTGCAAAATAAAGTTCATTATTGGCTCCATAAAGCTTGTAGGGACCTTGATTCCCCTCAAGGGGTGTGATCACATTTTTAGTGAATCTTCCTTTGGCGATGGCACCGCTTGCTAAAAAAGAATTGGTAATATTTTTACTGATATGGTTATCTGTTTGAAATGAGGCGCCCTGTAATCTTTTATAAAAATTTAAAAAATAATTCTGACTTTGCCTGATATCAATATCTCCAAAATTGGCCTGCCATCCCTTCTTTTTTATCTGCATATATATGCGATCGAAATCGCTGAGGTTCTGCGTATTTCCCTGCGGCTGAATGGGAATATTATTGTCGCTGATTGCTGCAGTAAGTTCCAGGCTATCGCCTATAAATCCATTGAGTTGAAGATTTAAAGTGGAATTCACCACGGCATCCTGACTATTGCCAAATGAAATTCCCCGGCCAAAACTTCCGTTGTAATTGATATTGCCAAAATCAATTATTTTATTTTGAAACTGGCTTCCGCTAAAAACAAATGGTTTTTCCGCAGTAAAATTATACCTGATACTATCATAATTAAAATGCCTTGTTACCGCATTTAGTTTGAATGGAAAAGCGCGATATGAAACCGAAACACTATCAGGCAAAACAGTTGATTTCCAAATGAGCAAAGCATTTATATAATCCAAATCATAATCCTGGTTAGAAACACCATTTATCAAAAAAGTATTTGGTACGATGCTATTAGTATCCAGCCTTATTGGGCTTAATTTAGTAGAAACTTTTTTACTTCTGAAATTGGAAAGTGGTTCCGGGTTTTGTTGAGCATATCCCGTCGCAAATAAAAATAAACATAGAATTAAGAGGTATGGTCTTTCGGGGTTCAAGCAGTACGATTTTACAAGAGGCTAAAATTAGTATTTATTGTGTAGATAGTGGATAATCTATGGATTAAATCCTTATAGATCATTTCCCCCGGAACTGCTTTTTAGAAACTGAACTAAAATAACCATCAGCCAAAAAGATGATAAACTCTTAAATAAATTGTTTGGAATCGCATTTATGCACATAATACCCGAAAGTAAATTGGTCAGCTAAAAAAAACAGCAATTATTTCCATCAGGTATAAAACAGATGATTATACTACTTCTGCGTCACCTGAACGTTCAGCTGCTTTAAATTTTTATAAAAATCGGGATAAGATTTATTCACCGCCTCTGCATTTTCAATAATGGTATTTCCTTTAGCGCCTAATGCGGCAATGGCACATGCCATGGCGATGCGATGATCGTTGTGTGAGGAAACTTTAGCGCCTTTGATTTCTTTGCCGCCTTTTATTGTCATGTAATCGCCATTCAATTCAATATCCACACTCATCTTTTTAAACTCATTTTTTAAAGTTAATGCCCTGTTACTTTCTTTAAAAAGAAGTCGGTTTACCCCCTTTATAGTAGAAGTTCCTTTGCAATAAGCTGCAAGAGCTACCAAAGGCGGAAAAAGATCCGGGCAATGCGTTGCATCAAAATCAAAAGAGGTAAGGTCTTTCTTTTTTACTGTTATCTCGTCTTTATTTATACGCACTTCCGCGCCGCAAGAATAAATGGCTTCTATTATTTTTTTGTCGCCCTGTGCAGAATTTAAGTTAGTGCCATTTAGAATAATTTCACCTGAAACGGCTCCTGCCACAAGCAAGAAAGCGGCATTGCTCCAGTCGCCTTCTACAGTATACTTTATGCTATGGTTTAATAAAGGTTTTCGGGGTTTAATTATAAATGTTTCATAGTTTTCATTATATACCTGGAAACCAAAATTGCTTAAAACAGAAATGGTAAGATCAATGTAGGGGCGGCTTAACAAATTTTCTACCCTGATCCTAACAGGCACTTTACACGCTTTTGCATAAGAGAAAAGTAATCCGGTTAAAAATTGTGAGCTCATGGAGCCATTTACTGTAATATTTTTTGGCTGCAATGGGCCACGAATGGTTATAGGAATTTTCCCACCGTTAGAATTGATTTCAACACCTATAAAAGGAAAGTTTTCGTCAAAAAAATTCATCGGCCTTTTTAGAATACTGCCTTCGCCGGTAAATGTGATAGCATAATTAAACAGTGCGGCAATCGGTGTAAACATGCGCATTGACAAGCCGCTTTCGCCACAGTTGATCAATACATTTTTCTCAGTAAATGGGGAATTAAAAATATACTCTGAGGAAGTTACCGCCATTTTATTATTAATAATATTCACTTCAGCACCAAGCCTGGTAATAATATTTATTGCAACCCGTTCATCATTACTATTCCCAAAATTATCAATAAGGCACAAGCACGCTGCATACTGCTTTTGGATGGTGGCGCTTTTATTTTTCCTGTCACACGGGAAGGAGAAATAGTTGTAATCACTCTAAAAATTTATTGATGATAAATTAATTAATTAAAATCTTCATTCCTTTTCAATGTTTCCCCGACGTAAGTTAGCATTGTAAGATCAATCTTATAATTTATAAAATATCTCTTCCAATTCATTTAGCGGGATCTTTTTTATCTCCGCTTTTCCTATTTTATTTAATACAATAAAATTCATCTCTGACCCGAATCTCTTTTTATCATGAAGAAGTATCTCCCAGGTTTTTTGTTTATTAATTTGCACCGAAACCGGAAGTTTGTATTTTGTTAATAAAGAAATAATCCTCTGCGTTTCATCTTTAGAAAATCCATTTAATTTCTCTGAAACAATGCAGGCGAGTGCCATACCAACACTAATTGCTTTGCCATGCGAAAGGCCGCTGATATTTTCAATAGCATGGCCAATAGTATGCCCAAAATTTAATAATTTCCTTTCTCCGTTTTCATGCTCATCGTTTGAAACAACATTGTATTTAATGTTTACATTTTCTTCAATTAATTTACCTATCAACCGATCATCTGATTGAAAATCCGAAAGGGATTTCGTTTCCAGGAATTCAAACATTATTTTATCCCTGATACAGGCGTGTTTAATTATTTCAGCGAAGCCGCTGATCCATTCTTCTTCAGGTAAGGTTTTCAAAAATGAGTAATCGTACAATAAAAACTGCGGATGATTAATAGTCCCTACAAGATTTTTATAGATACCCACATCTACACCATTTTTTCCACCGATTGATGCATCCACCATCCCCAGAATACTTGCAGGTACAAACCCAAACTTTATCCCACGCATATAAATGGATGCTGCAAAACCTGAAATATCTGTAACCACTCCGCCGCCTACACCCACGACAAGCGAATTTCTGTCTGCATGTAATCCTATTAACTGATCAATTATATCATCTACGGTTTTTTGGTTCTTATGTTTTTCTCCCGCTTTTATAACGATGGTTTTCCGTCCAATAAATTTAGTAGCGTGTTTTGCAAAAACATTCTCATCTGTTATAAAAATAACATCTTCGCTCTCAAGAATAACATCCAGCAAAGAAAACTCAGCATTAAAAAAGCAATCAATCGCTTTACCTGAAAATGCGTATTTTTTTCCTATGGACTCTTTCTTAATCATTCATTATTTTATTTTGGTGGCTGATACTTTCCATATGGACTGCATCAAAGTATTTTGTGATAAAATCGTTGCTTAACCCTAATTTTTCACCTTTTTTAAAGGCCTTTGCAAGAATTTCATTCCAGCGATGTGTTTGCAAAATAGTAATATTATTTTCTTTTTTGTATGCCCCAATTTTATCAGCTATTTTCATACGTTGCCCTATTAACGCCATCAGTTCGTCATCTATCTGGTTGATTTGCTCTCTTAGTGTGGCCAATGCGGTTAAAAACTCTTTCTGGTCGGTGTTTTCAATTCGCCAAATCAAGTTATCAAGTATTGTAGAAAGAATTTCAGGTGTTATTTGTTGTTTGGCATCGCTCCATGCGTTATCAGGATCCAGATGTGTTTCAATCATTAAACCGCCGAAATCAAGATCAATACTTTTTTGGGCAACGGATTGTAACCCTGTACGGTTGCCGCATATATGCGATGGATCACACACGAGTAGCATATCTGGAAATCTTCTTTTCATTTCAATAGGTAAATGCCACATCGGTGCGTTTCTAAATTCAGTATTCCCGTAATTGGAAAAGCCGCGATGGATCATTCCCACATTTTTCATTCCCACTTTTTGTAATCTTTCGATACCACCGCACCACAGTTCCAGATCAGGATTAATCGGGTTTTTAATAAGCACGGGTATATCTACACCGCGTAAAGCATCGCAAACTTCCTGAACGCTAAAAGGATTTACAGTAGTACGGGCGCCTATCCATAGAATATCTACATCAAACTGAAGTGCATTCTCTACATGCTTGGCTGTAGCTACTTCAACTGCCACCGGTAATCCTGATATTTTTTTTGCATGGGCTAACCAGGGTAAACCTTTTACTCCTATTCCCTCAAACATCCCCGGTTTGGTTCTGGGTTTCCAAATTCCCGCGCGAAGTACATCTACTTTTCCCGTTTTAGCCAGTCTGGTAGCAGTTTCCACAACCTGATCTTCAGTTTCAGCGCTGCAGGGGCCACTGATAATTAATGGACGTTTATTCCATATTTCCATTACGGTTTTCGTCCTGGGTTTTGTTTCTGTTTGCATTAGTGTTTATTTTTGTTGATAATTTTTTATTTTAAAATCCTTTTTATTTTGTTTGAGTTTTGAATAAGTTCAGTCAGGTATTTATAATTCTCCTTTTCTAAACAACTCTTGAACTTTCGTAACTGAGAAATGTGTTCATTTAAAACATCTAAAACATTTTCGCGGTTTTGCTGAAAAATTGGAACCCACATTTCAGGATTACTTTTTGCCAGCCGAACCGTGCTTTCAAAACCACCGCTTGCCATTCCAAAAATGGCTTCTTCTTCTTTTTCTTTTTCTAAAACAGTATTTGCAAGTGCAAAGGAAGTAATGTGCGAAATATGGCTCACATAAGCGGCATGAACATCGTGTGCTGCGGAATTCATATAAATCAGGTTCATTCCCAACGACTGAAACATATTTTCAGCCACTTCAATCGCATTTTCGTCACTGTTTTCTTTATCACAAATAACCACGGCATTACCTTTGAAAGCGCCTGATACCGCAGCTTCAGGACCACTAAATTCGGTTCCCCACATGGGATGGGTTGCTACAAAGCGATCTCTGTTTTTACTTTCACCTGCAGCTTCACAGATCGCATGTTTGGTGGATCCAAGGTCAATAACTGTTTGCCCGTCAACTTTATCAAGAATTGAAACGATCATTTTCGCTGCAGCATCTACTGGAACTGCTATTATGATCAAATCGGCCGTTTCAATCGCTTCATCCAATTGTTTTATTACATCAACAAGACCAAGTTTAATTGCGGTTTGTGCGTGTTGCAGATTACTTTCAACACCAATTATCCTCTTCGCTATACCTTTCTCTTTCAAAGCAATCGCCATTGATCCACCAATTAATCCTGTCCCAATAATCGTTACGTTCATATTTTTAATTTGTCACTGAGTTTCTCCAACTTCGATTTATTAAATCCATTCGGGGCCGGGCTCGCTCATTTTTTATTTTCTTTATTGTTTTCAATTCTCTCAATTGCTTCTGTCAGCTTTTCTTCTGCGGTGCTTTTCCAAAAATTCCACCCGGAGTAATGAACACATTTGCATCATGTAAAATTTCATCACTCAATTCATATCCACTTTTATATTTACCGGGTATTGTAGCCCAAACAAACAGTCCTGCCTGGTTTTCATCAAAAGGACAATGGATCAAACGCAATAATTCAAAAACCTTTTGTCTTCTTTTCCTATATACTTCATTTATTGATTGATACCATTCTTCGGGTAATTCAAGTGCCTTCGCAGCCGCAAGCTGAAGTGGTAAAAACATTCCGCTGTCCATATTACTTTTGAAACGGAGCACTTCCTCAATTCTTTCTTTTGCTCCGCTAAGGAAACCAATACGCCAGCCTGCCATATTGTGGCTTTTACTTAATGAATTTAATTCTATCACAACTTCTATTGCTCCCTCTATACTTAGTAAACTCATTGGTTGATCGTTCAAAATAAAGCTATATGGATTATCGTGACAGATTAGGATCTGATGCTTTTTAGCAAACAAAACCAATGCTTCGAACATCTTTTTAGTAGGTAGCTGACCGGTAGGCATTTGTGGATAATTTACAAACATCAATTTAGCCTTCGACAAATCACTTTTTTCTAATTCTTCAAAATCAGGAAACCAATTATTTTCCTTCGTTAACGTATAAGTATGCACGTTAGCACCTGCAATTAACGCTGCACTTTTATAGGTGGGATAGCCCGGGTCGGGGATCAAAACACCATCTCCCGGATTAATATAGGTCATACAGATATGCATGATACCTTCCTTACTTCCAATTAAGGGAAGAATTTCTACATCAGGATCCAAAGAAACATTGTACCATTTTTGATACCATTTAGAAATTGCTTTTCTAAGAACAGGACTTCCCTTATAATTTTGATATCCATGATTATTTGACTTCAATGCTTCCTCGTGCAAAGTTTTAATTACCTCGGGATGGGGAGGAAGATCTGGACTACCGATGCCTAAGTTGATCACCTTTTTACCGTCCTTATTCATATCGTCAATCTGCCTTAATTTTTTAGAAAAATAATATTCTTCAACACCAGATAACCGGTTCGCTACTTTAAATCTTTGATTCAGGGAGTCGGTATTACCTACTTTGTCAATCTTATTTTCCATTATTATTTTTAATTGAATTTTATTAAATTCCGAACCACTATATTACCACATCACCACATTATTACTTTGTTGAATAATCACTTCATTACATTATCAAATTAAATCCCTTTCCCATTTTTATAAATTCCATATACCTTAATATCGGCTGTAAGCGGTTTAATGCTTTTTAGCACTTTGTGTAATTGTTCCAGGTTGGTAAACTCACAATCTGCATGAAAAGAATATTTCCAATCACTTCCGGGTATGGGCATTGATTGCAGTTTACTAAGGTTTACATCACATTCAGAAATCTTTGTAAGCACCTTTGCCAAACTTCCTTTCGAATGGTCTGTTTGAAAAATCAAAGAAGCTTTGTCAGCATCTGCTATTTCATTTTCCACATCTGCATTTTCCAGCACCCAAAACCTTGTGTAATTATTTTTTTCTGTATGTATATTGGGTGCAATCGTATTTAACTGAAAAAGTTTTGCTGCCAGCTCGCCGGCTATTGCCGCTATATTCTTGCTCCCATTATCCTTTATGTGTTTCGCGCTAAGCGCTGTATCTTCTGTAGCTACTAATTTCCAATTATACCTCTCCAAAAATTCAAGGCATTGCAATAATGCCATGGGATGCGAATGTACTTCTTCAATATCTTCTAGTTTTACACCCGGATTCACCAAAAGATTCTGATCAATCTGAAGATAGATTTCACCTACAATTCTTAAATCACTCTTTTGTAACAAATTGTAATTTGGCAAAATACTTCCGGCTATTGAATTTTCAATTGCCATTATTCCTCCATCGCTTTTGTTTTTATCAGCAGCTATATTTACTACCTCCCTGAAATTGGAACAGCAAATTACTTCTACTTCGTTTCCGAAAAAGCGGCGGGCGGCGGCCTGGTGAAAGCTGCCTTCAAATCCCTGTATGGCTAGTTTTTTATTCATCGTAAAAACAAAAATCCCGGCATTTTGTGCCGGGATTCTTTTATAGTTATCTGTTTAATTCAGTTTTAACAAAGGCATCCCGGACTATTTCTAAAATAGTAGCTAAAATAGAACCCGGTATTTGCTTTTGTGATTGACATTATTTTTCAAAAGTAACATAGAAAATGAAAACAACAAATTTTTTTTTATTTTTTGGGAAAATAATTTTTATTCTCCAGGTGCATTTCGAAATTTTCTGCATTGGGGCGCAACAAAAACGGCCTACACTAAGAGTTTGATATAAATTTAATTGATCAACAAATTTCCTTCTAATGATCGAATTGCTTCTTTAACCTTAGTAGAATTGTTTCTTCAAAAGAAAGTCCAAGTGTCCGATACTTATAATATATCGAGTCTTTTCAAATTATTAATCTATTTTTCTTGGAACATATCAAAAAAAAACCGTTTCCTCAATAGAAACGGCTCTTTAGATTGCCTGTCAAAATAAAATAATTTATCTATAATTAATTATAATTATTTCTTATGTGTAGAATCTTTAGTCATTGTATGAGTACTATCAGTATGGGTAGTATCCATTGTTGATGGAGCAGCAGCAGCAGCTGTGGTATCTACTGTGGTAGTACTTGTTGAATCTTTAGTAGTATTTGTGCTAGAAGCACCACTGTTACAAGCTACAAAAAATGCTGAAACTGCTAAAACCATGAATAATTTTTTCATTTTTGTTTAATTTTAAGTTTTTTGGTTAATAATTTCTTATTTATACCCCAATTAAAAAAAGGTAACCCATTAAAAAACTTTTTTTCATATTTATTTTGGGTTACTTTTCCATCTTTCAAGTATTAATAATAGCAGAGTGAAAATATATGATGAAGAAAAAGTATTGTTAGAAGGGTTAGCTACCAATGATACCAATGCGATTGAAACCATTTATCGTGAAAACTACGCTGCCATACAGGCTTATGTAGTTAAAAATAATGGTTATCCTGATGATGCAAGAGATATTTTTCAGGAAGCAATGATCATCCTTTTTGAAAAGGCGAAATCGAGCTCTTTTGTTTTAAGCTGCCAGATAAAAACATATTTATATTCGGTATGCAGAAGACTTTGGCTAAAAAGACTTCAAAAACAAAACAGGTACAACCCTTCCATTGAAATGATTCAGGAAACGGTAGCGGTAGAAGATGAAATAGAATCGCACGAAAAAAGGAATGTTGATTTTTTGTTAATGGAAAATGCGCTGTCAAAAATTGGTGAACCTTGCAAAAGTTTATTGAATGCATTTTATATTGCTAAAAAGTCAATGCCCGAAATAGCTTCTTCATTTGGATATACTAATGCCGATAATGCTAAAACGCAGAAATATAAGTGCCTGGTGAGATTAAAAAAAATATTCTTTTCTCAATATAAAAATACTGATTGATCATGGATGAAAATATACTTTTGGATGCAGTTGAAAGATATAGAAACGGAGAAATGCCCGATCAGGAAAAAACACTTTTTGAAGAATTAAGAAAAAGCAATTCCGAAGTTGATCAGTTGGCAGCAGAGCATTCATTTTTTCTGAGTGAATTGGAAAGAATGAGTGATATAAAAAACCTGAAACATAATTTGAATAAGGTAGAAAGCAAGTTGATGAATGAAGGGTTTATTTTGCGCCCTACAGAAAAAAGAAAGGCAAAAGTTATTTATTTATGGAATCGCTATCGCCGTACTATTGCAGTAGCAGCGTGTATTGCAGTATTGGTATCCATTTCTACAGCAACTGTTGTATCCTTTTATTCCGAAAATAAAAAAGCAGCTGCAATAACACCTTTGGTAGATAATAAATTACACCAACTCGAGCATAAGGTAAATCAAATTGAACATAAACTGAATGATGCGACTGCGCTTCCCGTCAAACCAAAATTTGAGGCTAATTTCAGAGCAACCGGCTTTCTTGTAGATGGTAACGGATATATTATTACCAATGCACATGTAGTAGATAATGCGAGGAACCTGATTGTTGAAAATATCAAAGGTGATCAGTTTCTTGCAAAGGCCGTTTATTCTAATTCAGTGAGTGATCTTGCTATTTTAAAAATAACAGATACTTCCTTTAAAAAAGTAGCCGGGTTGCCTTATACATTTCCCAAATCATCTGCTGAACTTGCAGAACCAATTTTCACTTTAGGTTTTCCAAGGGAAGAAGTAGTTTATGGCGAAGGATATTTAAGTGCTAAATCAGGTTTTTATGGAGATACCGCATCTTATCAAATAAGTATTTCAGCTAATCCGGGCAATAGTGGTGGTCCCGTAATAAATAAAAATGGTGAAATAATTGGTATTATAAGCAGCAAAGAAACCAATGCAGATGGTGTTGTATTTGCAATCAAATCAAAAAATATTTACAATGCTCTCAAGGAAATAAGAAAGGAGAAGGACTTAAACATTAAATTGCCTTCTGTTAACTCATTAAAAGGACTCAACCGTGTTCAGCAAATTAAGAAATTAGAAGATTTTGTGTACAAAGTGAAGGGGAATTAAGGCTGTTGAATTGTTTTATTATTAAACAAAATATCGAACTTTTGAGTAGTATATTAGGTGATGTTAAAATCGTTCTTCTTATCAAGTGTTTTTAAACTACATGCAAGATCAATGTACTTGTTGAAGAATTAAATTGGCAGATTCTTTCAAGTTAACTGGTTCAATATTTCCTCTTTAAGAAAAGTCGAACAATATATTGTTTGCCTAACAATTCAACAATAAAACAATCAGTCTTCCTAAATTAATTGCAAAAAATCTTTTTTTACTTCCGGTGCGTCTTCTTTATACGTAACACCAAACCATTGAGAAGAGGTAGGGATCACTTTTATTTCACCTTTATCTTCATGTAAAAAAGCGTCTCCTATAATAGGTATAAAAAATTCTGCTTTAGGATTTTTAGAATTTTCTTCTAAAAACTTTTTAAATAATTTTTGTATGAACTCAAACACATTTGGGTCAAATCCCCAAAAATTCATGCTAACAGGAGTTTCCGGAGGAAGAGGCACCCTGAGAGAATTTTCTATAAAATATATTTTATGATCTTCAGGGAAAATCTTTGTGCGTTCTATAATGCTAATCAAATTATTATTATCATCCACCTGGCAAACGCCACGGCTTACGGTTCCATTTTCAGAGAGGGTTTTAGAAAGTTCATACCCTATAATGCAATATTTTTTTTGAGAAACATCTGTGGTAAGAAATTTTACAGCTTTTTCAAATGCGTCTTTTCCGTAATAATCATCTGCATTAATTACTGCAAACGGTTCATGAATCACTTCTTTGGCGCACAAAACAGCATGTGCAGTTCCCCATGGTTTAGAGCGTTCTGTGGGCACCTGAAAATCGCCAATGAAAGAATCCATTTCCTGCATCACATATTCTGTTTTTATTTTGCCCTTTAATTTTGGTTCGAATAAATCTTTAAAGGCAGCAGAAAAATCTTCTCTTATAATGAAAACTATTTTGCCAAAACCGCTGTTGATGGCATCGTAAATAGAATAATCAATGATCGTTTCGCCGGAGGGGCCAAAAGCATCCATTTGTTTAATACCACCATAGCGGCTTCCCATTCCGGCCGCTAAAATTAAAAGTGTAGGTTTCATTTTATAAAATTGTGTTTTTAAATTTATAGTTTAATTAAATTGCTGCAAAAGTAAGCAAGAAAGTTTTATGCCACAATCGTACATTGATGAATTCACGCCTGATATTAAGTTTCGCACTCCAGGTATTTCGATTTTGAACGACAATTTGATTAAGGATAAGAAGGTAGAAGTTTCTGTGTTGAGATTAGATAATATGCATCCAGATATTTCAGGGAATAAAATTTTTAAACTATTTTATTTTTTAGAAGAGGCAAAAAAATCTGCCCATAAAACGATCATTACTTTTGGAGGCGCTTATTCTAACCACCTTGCAGCTACCTCATTTGCCTGCAAACTGTTGGGGATTAGATGTATTGCTTTTATTCGGGGAGAAAAACCAAAACGGTTCTCCCACACTCTTTTATTTTGTGAGAAGCAGGGAATGCAACTCGAATTTTTGAGCCGCACTTTATACAAAAATGCAATTGATGTAAGCTTTCTTCATTCATTGAAAGTAAAGTACGGGCAGCATATTTTAATTCCCGAAGGGGGATTTTCTATAGAAGGTGCGCGCGGTGCGTCTTTGATTACACATTTTTTTAAAAATAAGCCTTTCACACATATTTGCGTTGCAATAGGTACGGCTACAACTTTTGCCGGAATTGTAAACGGTTCAGAAAGTTATTCAGAAATAATGGGTTTCTGCGTTCTGAAAAATATGAGTGATATTAATGATCGCCTAAAGCAATTAGAAGTAAACGGAAAAAGGCATTTTTCAGTCATCAGCGATTATCACTTTGGCGGCTATGCAAAAAAAACAATTGAATTAATTTCTTTCATCAATACTTTTTATGAAAACAATTCCATTCCATTGGATTTCGTTTATACCGGCAAAATGATGTTTGGCGTTTATGATTTAATAGAAAAAAATTATTTCCCTCAAGGTTCAAAAATTCTTTGCATCCATACAGGAGGCCTGCAAGGAAATGAATCTTTGCCGGATGGAATGTTAGTGTTTTAATGGAAGATTGATAAAAATATTGAACAAGTGACAAAACATTGAATCATTAAGTTTGAATAAAACCACCTGATTTACCCTTTACAGAGAATAATTATACTGCTCAGGGATAAAAGAGTGAATGATTTAACTTTAAAATTATTGATCTATTCCATGTTGATTAGAGACTAATAAACTAATAAGGTTGTTCTATTAATGTTACAGATCCCTACTAAGGTTTAGGAAGATGGATTAAAACTTTTCCTAAAAATTTCATTTCTAACAGCTTTTGCCTTTTCTATCTTTAAATATTTTTTCCACTATGCAAAGGGAATAAGTGCAGTTTTTTCTTTAACCTTAGTAGAGAATTTTTGCAATATATTTTTCCAACCTTATTAGATTATTTACTCTTCATTTTTCAATCTGTTTTTGACAAGGTTGTCCCTCTTTATCTAATTTAAAAATTCACAGTTTTGGCTCTTGCGAAGTATATAATTAATGGTGGTAAATAGAGTCTTTAGTTTCACCGCAATGCAACATGGCAGATTTATATTCAGGGTTATTTTTTCCC
>CAJDUV010000035.1_pt1 | contig 13291 bp, 15 predicted proteins | sample 7391201 | NCBI WGS metagenome assembly CAJDUV01 (sample SAMEA7055680, study PRJEB34461) | soil metagenome | biome: terrestrial ecosystem; feature: Peninsula; material: soil | place: Antarctica | collected 2016 | reverse complement strand
TACTGCACCTTTTGTTACTATCATTTTATTGGGCGGCACATTATCATTCTGAACATTATCTTTCGCGTACCAAAGATCACGTAAAATAGCGTCATATACGGAATCAACAGAGGATTGAGGAATTATCGTTGACAAAATAAGGCTTTCAGAATTGGAAAGATCGGCAGGTTGTAATATTATTGGCAGTTTCCCATATAAACGCACCATGTCGAAATAAGTAAATGCCCGCATAAATCTTGCTTCTCCCAGTATCTGTGCTTTTCTTGATGCACTCAATGCCGGATCAGGGCAGGCCTCTATTTGAGGCAAGGCTATATTTATGTTACCGATAATAGCATAGGCGTCAACCCAGTCGCGTCTTATATTATCATTCAAAGAATTGGATCGAGTACATTAAACTCCAACCCGTTATCGTAGCCAATTTCAGCAGTATAGGCCCCCTGCAGAAGGTTTTCTGCTTCTGAAGCACTTATGGCCCCACCACTTGTATTTGTTACTACCTGGGTTATAGGTTGTCTGTCTAAAAGTTTGGAACACCCGGTTATCAGCAGCATCGAAACAACTGCCAACAAAATACGATTGAGTTTTATTTTATTTTTCATATAAATAAGTTTCTTTTTTAAAAATGAATGATCTGTTTTTTTAATCCTTTTATTTCAGGCTTAAATTGATTCCAAATATGATCATTTTAGTTTGAGGATAAGCGCCATTATCAATACCAAGTGAAACATTCCTGTTATCGCTTGAGTTATTCGGGCTTCCGTAAGAATTAACCTCCGGATCAAACCCTTTGTATTTGGTGATGGTAATAAGATTGTTCCCCGAAATATAAACATTCGCTGAGCTTAATCCGATTCCTGACAAATACTTAGGATTGATGTTGTAGGACAAGGTGATGGTTTTAAATCTTAAATAAGAACCATTTTCAAGAAAGCGGGTAGAAATCAAAGTATTGTCTGTGCTTTGATTGATGCTCACTCCCGGTATATTAGTAATGTCTCCAGGCTTCCTCCATCTGTTTACAATATCGGCACTTTGGTTTATAGCTGTTCTCATGGCTTCCATTTCCAAACGGCCGGCATTGAATATTTTATTTCCCTGTGAGCCCTGGATAAAGAAAGTGAGGTCAAAACTCTTGTAAGATAAGTTGTTAGTCATACCATAAACAAAAGTGGGCAAAGCACTCCCCAATAAAACACGATCAGAAGGCACCGGGCTGGAAGTAGGTTTTCCTGTTTTACTCTGATACAATTCAAGTCCTGTTGCAGGATCTACCCCTGTTGCTACATAACCGTAAAATTCTCCCAAACCATAACCTGCTATTAAATTAACCGCATTCCCTCTTTCATAAATGCTACCAAATGAAGGCATTGCGGGAATTCCCATCCCAATATCCAACACTTTATTTTGATTGAAAGAAATATTAAAATCGGTAGTCCAGTTAAAATTTTTAGTGCGGATATTCTTAGTGGAAATTAAAAATTCTTCACCAATATTTTGCATAGAAGCTCCATTTACCGGTACCGAACTTACAGGCTGGGAAGCCACGGGATAATTTACCAAAATACTTTTGGTTTTCTTTACATAAAAATCTCCGGTGAAAGTAATTCTGTTGTTAAGGAAGCCCGCATCAATTCCTACATTAGTTTGGGTGGTGGTTTCCCATGTAAGACTGCGTGGTGCAATGTTGCCAATACTTATACCTCCGTCAATAGGATTCACATTAGATTTGGAAAGATAATCATAGCTTCCTATTCCTTCCTGGTTACCGTTTTTACCCCAGCCCACACGCAATTTCAAATCACTGACACCGCTCACGTTTTGCATAAATTCTTCATTTGATATTCTCCATCCTGCTGAAAAAGACGGGAAAGTGGCATCCCGGTTGCCCGGGGCAAATTTTGATGAATGATCCGAACGGATATTTGCCTGGAATAAATATTTACCATCAAAATCATAAGTGATTCTGCCGAGGTAAGATATCAAAGCCCATTCATCAATACTTGTTGTACCAGGTTGTTTGATTGAATCTCTTAAATAAGTAGCATCCCATGACAATAGGCGGTATTGAGGTTTCAGGAAAGAACCACTGAGATAAGTCTGATCTGTATGCGACTTTTGCGCCGTCCAACCAGCTAAAGCCGTAAAGTGACTCTTACCGGTATTTAATTTATAATTAAGTATTTGTTCACTTAGCCATGTAAGGTTATTCGTCCTGGTTTGATTGTTTTGACCCTGGGTTTGCCTTCCATAGCTTGTGAGAAACGGATCTAAGAAGAAATTAAATTTCTGGTCCAAATAGTCCAATCCAAAATGTGAGGAGAATACCAATCCTTTTAACAGGTTTACATCGGCTCCTATATTGGATAGTAAGTGATCTCCATAGGTTTTATTATATCGGCCTAAGATAGCGCCGTAAGGGTTCTCCCAATTGTTCCCAAAGGGATTAAAACCAATAGTTCCATCCGGATTAAACTTTGGTACCGTGGGTGGCGTTTCCATTGCAGATAAAACAACACCGCCTCTTGCCACACTCAAATTATCATCCAAACCATTGGTTCGGGAATGTGAAGCCAAAGTACTTGTAGAAAGACTGAGCCAGTTATTAACCTTCGTTGTCAGGTTTACCCTTCCTGTAAAACGATCAAATTTTGCCGGTTTGATCATACCTGTTTGATCCAGGTAATTAAATGAAATATAATGAGTTGTTTTTTCACTTCCACCCGAAATAGATAACTGGTAATTCTGCTGATTTCCTTTCCCAATCACTTCTTTAGGCCAGTTAATATTATTTGACTGAATTAAAGAATCAGTTATCGTATTTGCGCCTCTTAGTTCATTTGCATAATCCTGGTATTGTTTGGCGTTTAAAACCGGAAGCATTTTGGTAGGTGATGTAATGCCATAATAAACACTTGCACTTATTTTTGATTTTCCCGCAACACCTTTTTTGGTGGTAATCACCACTACTCCATTCGCAGCGCGTGTTCCATAAATGGATGCCGAAGCGGCATCTTTTAGAATGGAGATACTTTCAATATCACTCGGATTGTACTCCGAAATATCGGTAGTTGGTATGCCATCCACAATATATAAAGGATCATTACCTGCACTAATAGAAGAAGCGCCTCTGATACGGATACTAAGGCCTGCACCGGGTTTTCCTGAATTGGAAGTAACCTGCACCCCAGCGGCTTTCCCCTGCAAAGCCTCACCTGCATCTATTATTGGCCTGTTAGCAATGTCTTTGGAAGTTACTACACTTACCGCTCCAGTCAAATCAGCCTTTCTTTGAGTACCATACCCAACCACTACCACATCAGTGAGTGAAGTTGGTGACGCTTGCAATGTTATGATTATTGAAGTTCGCCCATTCACATCTATTTCCTGCACCTGATAACCTACATAAGAAACAACAAGAACCGCGTTTTCAGGGATGGTGAGCGTGAAGGAACCATCACTGCCTGAAGTAGCACCGTACTGGCTATTCTTAATATGGATGGTGGCACCGGCAAGTGGAGAACCATCTTGCCCCAAAACTTTGCCATTAACAATGATATCCTGTTGTTCCTGCAACTGAGCCGACTGAATTACAACCAGGTTATTAGGAAGTAGTTTATATCTTAAACCAGTATTCTTTAATAAAACATCCATTGTTTGCGAAATAGTATATTCTTTTATATCAATATCTATTTTTCCTTTTAAAGCATGGAGATCATTATTATAGAGGAACCTGTATGCCCCTTGCTTTTCAATTTTTTGGATCACATTTTCAATTCGTGCATTACGAATATTGAGTGAAATGTTTGGCTGAGCATTTACACCAGCGCTCGTTTGAAATACGCCGAATAAGATAAGCAGAATCGTAAGTTTCATAATTAAAAGCGCTTTCGTCAATTCTTTAAAGAAGTACCGTTTTAGCGGTTGCCTTTTTTTCATATATTTATGCTTTATGGTTAAAAAATAAAATATTTTCTTATTTCATTATTTTAATACTATCATTATTTATTTTATACCGGAAATTCACTGTTAACTGAAGGGCCTTTAATACTTCTCCAATAGTCTCATTTTCAAAGATGCCCTTGAAATGAAATTGCTTTAATTCCGGACTTAATATTTCAATTCTGACACCATACCATCTCTCCATTTTTTCCATCATTTTCGAGAAATCATCACCATCTATCACTAATTTATTGTAAAGCCATGATGTTTCCTCTTTAAGGCTATCGGGTTTGCCGACAGCTAATGTGGAGATGGAAATATTCTCTCCAGAAATGAGTTTTTTTGTTGAATTCACACCAACTTTATTCGGTTCCTGAATTTTTTCATCCTGCTTTTTTTTAAAAACAAGTTTTTCATTTGGTTTTAAAATCACTTTTGGTGCAGAAGGATCACTTTTATTATAAACTTCAATACTTCCTCTTAATAAGGTTGTTTCAATAGTCTGATCCTGCTCATAAGATTTTACATTAAATAAAGTTCCGAGCACTACAATATCAATATTGGAAGTATGCACAACAAAAGGATGATGGGCATCTTTAGTAATATCAAAATAAGCTTCCCCAACAAGATTAACTTCTCTTACTTCTTTATTGAAATCATTATTGTAGCTTAAGGTAGAGGAGCTATTCAATCTTACAACAGATCCATCAGGTAAAATGATTTTAGATTTGGAACCGGGCTTTACAAATACCTGCTGGATACCCTTTTCAGAAGAAGCACTTAACTTGGTCTTATTGGTATCCTGTTGTTTAAATAATAAAGCAAATCCAAGAATAGCCATCACAGATGCAGCAGCATAAAACCATTTGTTTTTATTGTATTTTACTGATTCTATTACCGGAACTACGTCTTCTTCATTCTTTAAATTTTCTTCATTCCCTGCATTCAAAATAAAACGAAATCTATCTTCTTCCATATGATCATTAAAGTCTGCGGGATCATTTTTTTGATTCCAAAATGCCTCAATACCTTCTATCACATCGCGCTCATCAGCAGATGTTTTCAAAAAGGCATCTAACTCATTCAATTCATCCGGGGTTGCTTCTCCTGAAAGTTTCAGTGCGAGTAATTTCCATAATCTATTTTCGGGATGCTGCATGAAATAATTGCTCTTTTATATATAGACAGCAAAAAGTAAAAGACCCCTTAAAAAAAATCAGGATTTATTTTTTAAAAACAGGAGCGCCGGGCGCTTTTTCAAATTCTTCTTTTAAGAGAAAAGCAATTCGCCGAAGCGCAATGGTCATTTGTGCATCTATAGTGTGAGGAGAGAGATTCAATATTTCAGCTACTTCCTTATACTTTAATCCGTCTTCACGAATCAGTTTAAAGATCACCTTACACCTTGGAGGTAAAGTTTCAATCGCATTTTTAATAATGGCAAAAGTTTCGCGGAAGATCAAAAGCTGGTCTGGGCAAATGGGTCCGGATAATTCGATATTAATCTCATCAAGCGGTTTGGTAATGCTTTCATGTGCTTTGGAGGAAAGATAATTGAGACAGGTATTTTTTGTAGCAGTATATAAATAGACTTTCAAATTTCTGATGGCTTCTGAGTTTGCCCTATTTTTCCAAAATTTTATAAACACATCTTCAACTAGCTCTTCGGCAACTTCTTTCTTTTTGGTAAAGATCAAAGCAAACTGTAAAAGCCTTTTATAATAATTATGATACAATTGCCGGAACGCGGATTCATTACCCGAAGCAATTTGTTGTAGTAATTTTCGCTGAACAGAATCGGCAAAATCGCCATTTATATTCATAGAAAAATGAGAATTTTTAAATCAATAAATAAACAGACCTTCTTTGTAAAATTATCTATATTAAATTGATTTTCTTAAAAAAAACTTAAAAAGTTTAGCAAAGAAGAAAAGAATATTTCCCAATTGGGCAGATAGAAAATAATGTGGCAAATCTAATTCAGCTTCTTTTACTAACTACTGATGGGCAATTGCAACAGAAGAAAACAACATCATTCTATTGCTTTTAAAAATTCAGATGGAGTATAACATCGTAGTTTTTTGTTTTCATGTTCGACAAAATCTTTTTTATTGAACGTAACGAAAGAATCACACTTATCCATTGCCGAATAGTATTGAAAGCCATCTTCAATATCAGTAAAAGAAGAATCAATGGCAGTTTGCAGATTTTCATTCTGAGTTGCTACAACTTTAATAAAGGAAAAATAATCTTTAAAAATCTTTTTAATATTCTTCTCCTTTCGTAAGAAAAATGCAATAGTGAAAAAAGTTGCAGCAGATGTGTAACATTCGATTACTCCTAACTCAGCCAGGTGAAAAATTTCTACTACCTGCAGGTAGTTATCGCGTTGCATAGCATGCTCTAAAATGACATTGGTATCCAAATATATTTTACGCATCATGCTTGCCGGTTAAATAGATTTCTTTTATTTCTTCGTCTGTATAATCTTTATATTCTTTAAGGATACCGATAAGATTATCCGAAACAAACTTTTTCTTTTTAGCGTGACCGGCAACTTTTTTAAGATAAGATTCAACAATTTCAGAAACGCTGGTACCCTGCATCAAAGCATATTTTTTTGCAGCTTCTATAGTACTTTTCTCAAATCTAAGGTTAAGCGTTGCTTTCATATCTATGCGCATTATATTACAAATGTACGCACAAAATTCAATTTAAAAAGTTGTCTGCTTCTGGTATAAAGAATGACTGTATTTAGCCCTAACAAAAAACCCTTCCTGAAACAAGAAGGGTTACTATTTTAAATTGATAATTTATCAGGTTCTGAAATGCGCAAAGGCTTTGTTGGCATCTGCCATACGATGTGTATCTTCTTTCTTTTTATATGCAGCGCCTTCACCTTTACTTGCCGCTACTATTTCATTGGCAAGCTTCTCAGACATGCTGCGGCCATTTCTGTCGCGACTGTATTTGATAAGCCATTTTATGCTTAAAGAAACTTTTCTATCTGCACGAACTTCAGATGGAATCTGAAAAGTAGCTCCACCAATACGACGACTTTTTACTTCTACCCCTGGTGTTACATTTGATAATGCTTTTTTCCAAACTTCATATCCATCCTCTCCTGAAATTTTTGAAACTTTATCGATGGCATCATAAAAAATACTAAATGCCCCACTTTTTTTCCCTTGCCACATTAAATTATTTACAAAACGGGTTACTAACTTATCCTGAAACTTTGGATCTGGGGCTAAAGGAAGTTTTTTTGCTTGTGCTTTACGCATTTGTTGTTATTTATTTATTTTTTTCGTCGGATACCATCCCGGTCTGACGAATGTTAACTTTCAATTTTATCATCAGATGGAGACCATTAGATGAGGTAATAACCAGACAGAGACCGTCAGGTTATTTTTTGGCTTTTTCTTTCTTGGTTCCGTATTTGGAACGGCTTTGTTTGCGGTCTTTTACACCGGCAGTATCCAAACTTCCTCGAACAATATGATAACGAACACCCGGAAGATCTTTTACCCTTCCTCCACGAAGCAACACAATTGAGTGCTCCTGAAGATTATGGCCTTCTCCGGGAATATAAGCGATCACTTCAATTTTATTAGTAAGCCTTACTTTAGCTACCTTTCTAAGTGCCGAGTTTGGTTTCTTAGGCGTAGTAGTGTAAACCCTGGTACATACTCCACGGCGCTGTGGGCAGCTATCAAGCGCTCTTGATTTGCTCTTTGCTCTAATGATTGTTCTTCCTTTTCTTACTAATTGTTGTATTGTAGGCATTCTTTTTTTACCTTATTTTTTTGGACGGCAAAGGTAAGTGCAGGATTATGAAAAACCAAAAATATTTAAAAACTAAAAAAACCAATCCCATCTATGTATATTCTTTCTCTAATTTGGCATAAACAGCTTCTATTTTTTATAAAACTTTATGCTTAAAACGATGGATAATGTTCTGCATTTCCCTCTTCTAACTGCTCCACAGACCTCACATCCACTTCTTTTAAATAAATTTATAATTTGACCATCCACCCAAACTTATCTTCTGAGCTGCCATGTTTTATTGCATCCATTCTACTCTTAACTTCCGGAGCTATTTTCCATTTTTCCACTTCAAAATTCATTACAAAATCTTTATACCGCAGCTCACTAATCATAGAAATCGTAACGGCAGTGCCGGTACCAAAAACTTCTTTGAGCGTTCCTAACTTGTAAGCATCTTCTATTTCCTCTATATTCAATCTTCTCTCTTCCACTTCCAGCCCCATTTCCTGTAAAAGAACAATGACACTTTCCCTGGTAACACCCGCTAAAATGGTTCCTTCTTCCAGGCCTGGAGTAATTGCTTTATTTCCAATAATAAAAAAAACATTCATGGTACCACATTCCTGCACATATTTATGTTCAAAAGCATCTGTCCAGAGTACCTGGTCGTAGCCCTTCCTTCGGGCTTCTGCAGATGGAAACATGGCAGCTCCGTAATTGCCCGCTGCTTTTGCATAGCCTACTCCGCCCGGTGCTGCCCTTACATATTTCTCTTCTACATAAATTCTCATGGGGGCATCATGGTAAGGACCCGTCGGACTCAAGATAATCATAAACTTATATTTCGAGCCGGCTTTTACACCTATTGCTTCATCGCTGCAAATCATAAACGGCCTTATGTAAAGAGAATGATCGTGAAAGGAAGGGATCCATTTTTCATCCATCTTTACTAATTGCTTCATGCCTTCCATAAAAATTTCTTCAGGCACCTGCGGCATTTCCATTCTCTTTGCTGAAATATTAAATCTTTTGAAATTTTCTTCGGGGCGAAATATCACGGTTTCCCCATTTTTGGATTTATATGCCTTGATACCTTCAAAAATGGCTTGCCCATAATGAAGAACCGACAAAGAAGGATCAAAAGACAATGGCTGATAAGGTTTGATCTCTACTTGTTTCCACTCACCATCCTCATAATCAACTTCAAGCATGTGGTCCGTAAAATATTTTCCAAAAGGAACATTTTCCAGTGAAACTGAACTTAGTTTACTATGTTCAGCTTTTGTAATAATAAAATCATCGGTAACAATCATATCGCTAAATTTGCTGCAAAGAAACGAAAAAAAGGGAGGTTATTTTTATAATGGGTATAGATAATATTCAATTATCCGGGTATTTATGTCAAAATCTGTATAATAAAAGCCTTATCGGAGAAAAGCATGCAGATAATACCGTAAAAACTTCAGAAAAACTTAAAATCAACGTCCTGGGTCAAAATAAAAGCCAAGTACTTTTTCTTGTAAATAACAGGGACCAAAAATTCGTATCCGACAGTGAAATGAAATTGCTATCCAACCTGCTATCTGCATGCAAATTATCAATGGCAGATATTTCTCTCGTAAATTTTCAAGAAAATCCCGGGATAATTTATACTGATCTGATTGATTATTTCCACCCAAAAAAAATATTGATTTTTGGAATTAGCACATCTGAACTACAATTACCTTTTACTATTCCCTTTTTTCAAATTCAGCAATTTCATGAGCAGCTTTACCTGACCAATCCGTCGCTTAATCAATTCCTCAACAATAAAGAATTAAAAATACAACTTTGGAATTGCCTTAAAAAACTATTTCCGGAAAAATAATATGGATACACTCATTTTTGCCACAAATAATCCTGATAAAGTAATAGAAGTAAAAAGCATTTTAAAGGAAAGATTTAATATTCTATCTCTTGCTGAAGCAGGAATACAAATTGAAATACCAGAGCCTTATGAAACCTTTGAGGAAAATGCCTGTGAAAAATCGCGCGTTATTAATTATACTACCGGCCGGGATTGTTTTTCCGAAGATACTGGGTTGCAGGTGGAGGCGCTGAATGGTGAGCCGGGTGTAAAAAGTGCGAGGTATGCCGGGCCTGCTAAGTCTTCTGAAGAAAATATAGATAAATTACTTCTAAATCTTAAAGGAAAAGAAAATCGGGCAGCACAATTTAAAACAGTAGTTTGTGTTATACTTAATGGCAAACAGAATGTTTTTGACGGTATTTGCAAAGGCACTATTATTGCAGAAAGAAAAGGAGATTCAGGATTTGGATACGATTCCGTCTTTATTCCTGATGGTTCACAGAAAACGTTTGCAGAAATGACTTTGGATGAAAAAAATCTTTTCAGCCATAGAAAAAAAGCAATGAATAAATTAATTCTTTTTTTAGAAGGGCAGGAATAGCATATTTTATCATAATATCCAGGAAAAACCATTAATAAACTTGACATTACAAAGCAACCATATCCCTACTGAAACCGACTTAATACAAGGTTGTATAAATGGAGACAGGCAAATGCAGCAGCTTCTTTATGATAAATTCTCTGCCAAAATGTACGGTGTTTGTATCAGATATTCAGGAAATGAGGACGACGCAAGCGATATTTTGCAGGAAGGATTTATAAAGGTTTATAATAATTTAGATAAATTTAGAAGCGAGGGTTCATTTGAAGGCTGGATACGCAGGATATTTGTGAACACATCTATCGAACATTTTAGAAAGAAAGTGAAATTTTATAATGTAACTGAGGTTCAGGAAAATACAATAGAGGACAATGAGTTAGATGCGCTGGATTTACTTGAAGCCAAAGATATTATTAAAATAATAAATAAGCTATCGCCTGGATACAAAGTGGTATTTAATATGCATGTGATTGAAGGTTATTCCCACAAAGAAATTGGAGACATTTTAGGAATTAAAGAAGGAACCAGCAAATCGCAGTTAGCACGCGCAAAAGGAGCCTTAAAAAAACTATTGGAAACCAGGCTTAATAAGGCAGAAAACGACACAACTATTTTATAAGCATTATTTATGCAAAATTCAAAAGATAAACTTTACAATTATGAAACTCCTCCTCCAGAAGAGGTTTGGAGTAATATTACCAAACAACTTGATAATGAAAAGGTGAATAAAATGCCTTTTAAAAGAAGATCACGAATTCTTTTCTACGCTACTACCGCTGCCGCTGCAATAGTTATTATATTTATAAGTAACCAGTTTTTTAATAAAAAAACCGCTACAAAGCCAATAGTACAAAATACGACCGTGAAAGTGGATCAACTTCTTTCACAAAAAACAAGAGATTCTATTAATTTGAATTATCAAATATTAGAAACGATCATTAATGCTCCTGAAGATCAAAAACTGCTGGCTTATAATCATGTAAAACAAGAAGGCTTTGCAAAAAAGTACATTACTATAGCCGGCCCCGAAGATCAACCGGTTAAGATTTCACCAAAAGTAGCTACACTCATAATATCCGCCGACAATGAATACCCCCCCAGGCTGGTTTGGGATAAGAAGATTGATAAGTGGAAACAGATCATGCTAAACAGCACACTCTCTCCGACTTCTACCAACCTGATGGATATTTTTCAAACGGCAGCAGCGAATGTAGAATAAATTTATGGCCAGAATAAGAATCAAATTACCGCAAAAAATCATTGCTTCGTTTACAATTCCCGTAAGAATAACCGACATTAATTACGGAAACCATGTGGGTAATAATGCTGTAGTAGAAATTATTCATGAAGCACGGGTACAGTTTTTAAATCAATATGGATTTACTGAAATGAATGCCGGAGGAACTTCACTAATTATGAATGAACTGCTCGTAGAATTTAAAAATGAATCCTTTTATAATGATCTCCTTCGCATTAACATTTTTTGCGGTGAAATATCAAAAGTAAGTTTTGAGCTTTTTTATTCGATATCTGTTATAAGAAAAGAAGAAGAATTTATTATAGCACATGCAAAAACAGGAATGGTTTGTTATGACTACAAAGAAAAGAAAGTAACTCCGCTACCTGAAAAATTAGAATTAATTTTGCTCAAATAATTAAATATACCAAAAGAACATTTTAGCTATTCCAAATTTTCCAACTTTCGATAGCCTGTATTTCAAGCATTTTCTGACCGTTTTCGATGATAGCCCCTTTCGCCTCTGCCTTTGCCAGGAATAAGGTTTTCGTAGGATTATAGATGAGGTCAAAAAAATAATGTTGCGGGGTAACCCATTCGTAAGGTAATTGCGGGAATGCATATACTTTAGGGAACATACCAAGTGGAGTCGTGTTGATTACAATATTATATTCACCTATTATTTCAGGAGAAATATCAGCGTAAGAAATTACTGAAGAAGAAGGTAGTTTATTACGGGAAACATTTAAAAACTTAATTCCCAATTTATTCAAAACGAATATTACTGCTTTAGAAGCTCCGCCTGTTCCCAATACCAACGCTTTTTTATGATACCGTTTCAAATGTGGAATGAAGGATTCTTCAAAACCAACTACATCGGTATTATATCCAATCCATTTCCCGTTTTCTATTTTAATACAATTACATGCATTTACTGCTTTGCATGCATCAGTAATATCATCAAGGAATGAAATGATTTTGGTTTTAAAAGGAATGGTAACATTTAGCCCACAAAGATTATCAAGGTTTTTTAACTTGATAATTTCTATATCTAATTCCTTTAATTCAAAGTTTAGATATTGGCAATCCGCAACTCCCTTTTTAATAAAATAATCAGAAAAATACTTTTGGGAAAATGAATGGACCAGCGACTGGCCAACCAATCCATAAATTTTCATTACGCTTTTTCTTTATCAAGGTATAAATTAAAAGTATCACCTCTTAATCCTATCCGCATCGTTTCTAAAGGTATAATTTCTGAAGGGGCAATATTACCAAGATTAGCATTGCAGCCAACTAACTCCAGAAAATAAAGTTGTTGGGATTTTTGCGGCGCTTCCCAAAGAATTCTTTCACCGGGAATCTGGGTAAGTATTTCCTGAACCAAACCTTCTCTTACTTCTCCTGTGCCACGATAAATGCCAACATTTCCTGCTTCACGAGCCTCAGCGATCACATAGCTGGCACCGGCTTCCAGTTCACCCTTCATTTGTTGAATCCATTTATATGGAGGAATAATATGAGCGGCATCCTTACTTCCTACTTCACTCAATACGGTTCCATATTTAGTTAGCTTTTCTATATAGCCACATTTTTCTGTGTGCGGAATCGTTATAGAACCATCGCTTACTTCCATGTGAGTAATATTGAAATCTTTACAAAGCTCTATATAATCGTTGAATTGATTTCGGATCAAAAAGGCTTCGAATAAAGTGCCTCCGAAGTAAACCGGTATTCCGGCAGCCTGGTACAACTCTATTTTGTCCCTTAAATTGGGAGTTACATAGGCTGTACCGAATCCAAGTTTGATAAGATCAATGTGAGGTTGGGCGGCACTTATTAAATTTCTGGATTCCTCAATGCTAAGGCCTTTGTCCATTATCATTGTTAAACC
>CAJDUV010000016.1_pt1 | contig 13572 bp, 15 predicted proteins | sample 7391201 | NCBI WGS metagenome assembly CAJDUV01 (sample SAMEA7055680, study PRJEB34461) | soil metagenome | biome: terrestrial ecosystem; feature: Peninsula; material: soil | place: Antarctica | collected 2016 | reverse complement strand
ATATGAGTACATGAAAAAATTGAGAGATGCCTGTTTAAAAACCTGATTAATTAAAAAAAATATATTTAATTTCAATAAAAAAATCAGCCATGACACTTTTCGGTTTCCTTCTCCTTTTGCTCATAGCCGCTATTTGCGGTGGAATAGGCCAGTCACTTGCAGGTTATGACCTTGGCGGGTGCCTTGTCTCAATTGTCGTAGGGTTTATCGGCGCTTATATTGGATTATATATCGCTGGAAGATTCGCGCTTCCGCATTTTTTTGAAATCAATGTAGATGGGAAACCATTCCCCGTTATTTGGGCAGTAATCGGTTCGGCTATTTTTACATTTATAGTAGCGTTGCTAAGAAGAGCATTTACAGGAAGAGTTTAGTTTTCAGTTGCATCGGCGAAACAGAGCACTTGCAGTTGCTGATCATAATAGCCAGGCAACTCTCCTTTAATATACGAAAGCAGCCACATTTTTACACCGGTATCTATCTTTTCGTTCCCGTTGTACCAGTATGCCAAATACAATTAACCGAATTAAAGAGAATTAGCGCTGTTGTTGGCGTACCCACCAACAATGCTTCATTAATCCTTCACTCAGCGCTGCTGTTGGCGTCCCCGCCAACAGTCCTTCATTAAACTTCGACCCGCCACCTATGCTTCATTAAATGAAAAAGGTATAAAAGGACTTACTTTCCTTACTCATTTTAATGATGTTTAGGAAAGTTGAAAAACCTTTTCGCGGGAACGCCAATAGCAGCGTGGAAAGTTGGAAAACCTGTTGGCAGGGACGCCGACAGCAGCGTGAGATTCTCATCAGTTTTCAAAAAAGCATTTATTTTATTTATATTTCGTCCTATTTAATTAAATTATTCTATACACTTATTTATCTGATAGTTATAAAAATACATAATGATCACTTTTAATGAAAGTTAAAAATAAATGGCATTATTTCTAATAACGATACCGATTTTTAAATTTCATCCATTATATTTGATCTTCACAAGGATTTATACTAATGTTCAATCTCATATTATTTGGCCCTCCGGGAAGCGGTAAGGGAACGCAATCAGAAAAACTAATTGCTCAGTATAATTTAAAACATCTTTCCACAGGCGACTTATTGCGAAGTGAAATCGCACGTAAAACGTCTCTTGGAATTGAAGCAAAGATTTTAATGGATAAAGGCAATCTGGTTCCCGACCAGGTAGTTATAGGATTTGATGGATTTCCTCGCACGGCCGTCCAGGCTGAAGAATTAGACAGGCTTCTTGCTAAGAAAGACACTTGTATTGACGTAATGATTGCCCTGGATGTAAGCGAACATGAGTTGGTTCATCGTTTGATGAAGCGGGGCGAAACCAGCGGCCGCTCTGACGATGATAATGAGCAGGTAATAAGAGCCCGCATTCTTGAATATCACAAAAAAACTGCCGCAGTGGCCGATCATTATCAAAAAGCTCATAAAGTAATTTTGGTAAAAGGCGAAGGCACTGTTGAAGAAATTTTCCAAGGCCTTTGCAATGAAATAGACAGGATGATGAAACAAAATAATTGCGCATAATTATTACGTTTCAAGGAATAAAAGTGAATAGTTTAGTTTGAAAGAGTTAGCTAATATTTTCGGCGCATATCAAAATAATGCTTCTTATTAAAGGTTGCCAACCTTGGAAAAAGTGCTTCTAATTTTAGGAACGAAGTTTTTAAGGTTGTCAACATTTACGACATTTTTAAATGCCCTCAATTTTTTTTTGAGAAGTTTTTCTGTATGTTCAGTTTGCTTTCCTGGTCGGCTTGAAAAACAGATTCCCATGGTTGGTTCAGATAAAATAAAACCCTTTGGTAAAACTTTCTACTATTATTGACAAATTTGGTAAAAGTTCTAAAAAAACACCTTACGTATCTCTGCCACTCTTCAAAAATATTGTTCCGGACATCATTGATATGCCACTTACTAAGTAAAACCAACCATATAATCAGTTTCAACTTCTGAAGCAATAAAACGAAATATATTTAATCAAAGGGAAAATAGCTCAAAGAACTATTAGTATGTATTAAAGATTAAAGTTTGTGCCCGATGTAGTTGGAAAAACAAGCTGTTCTGATAACAAATTTGCGGGCATCATCGCTTTGATCCAGTCGGGAACCTTTGGAACAAAGAAATAAAGAAGAATCAAACATGGTAATTTGGAGCCTCCCTTAATCCACTTTCAATTGTCCATTATATTCTATGATACTTTTATTCCGAGATAAAATATCATGAGAAATCTTATTCACCCCAAATAAGCAATGGCAATGTCAGGCAATAATTTATTCGATGAAAAGAAAATCCTTTTGGAATTGTCCATGGGTAGTGAAGAAGCCTTTGAAAAAATTTACAATTTACATAGTCATAGAATTTATTGCAAACTACGCAGATTACTAAAGTCGGAAGTTATTGCAGAAGAGATATTACAAGATGTATTTCTTATCATCTGGAATAATAGAAATAAACTTAATCTGGAAAAATCATTTTGCTCTTTTTTATTTTGCATTGCCTCAAATAAATGTTATGACTATTTCCGGAGAATAAAAAGGGATAAAAAATTACTTAGAGAGTTAAATATATTGTCAATTCATTCTAATTATTCTAACACAATAGAGCAGGGAATCACTGATAAAGGATCTTCTGAAATGTTACATAATGCCATTGAATTATTGCCACCCAAAAGAAAACTTATTTTCAGACTTTGTAAAGTTGAACGCAAAACTTATGCAGAAATTAGCGCACAATTAGATATATCGCTCTCTACTATTAGCGATCACATTGTAAAAGCAAACCATTTTTTAAAATCTCAATTGGATATAGGCATTTTATAATTTATGATTTTTTGTATAATTATTATTTACTATCCAGCATCCAAATTATTTTTAATAGATATATACAAAAACATTCACAACAAACATATTGGTCTTCTCTCAGTAGAAATTAGCGTTGTACATTTTTCTTTTCCCACTATATTTTCTGCATATTTCGATGTGGATAAAAAATATTTTATTTCAAAGCAGAGGTAAAATGTGTTTGAAACGTAATTGATAATAAGATAGAACCCGGATGCAAATAATTTAGAAATAAAGAATTAATAAAACAAGTACTGAATTAAGGCCCCCGATAATCAAGGCATAAAACCTTTAGGAGGATTTTTAAGCGCTGAAAGCAAGTGATAGCAGGCTATTATTGATTATTTGTTCATCACTTTTTTTTACCTGTAAATATCTATAAACCATTTAAAACAGTAAGTGCCAATGATACGCACAGCATTAGAATTTATTAAAAAGGAACTGGATGCTTATGTAGCATCAAGAGAAAATGATCCGGCAAATTATACGCCCGGAAGCATTGTGGATATTAAAGCATTGATATCGCCCAATGGTAATATTAATATTGATGGTAATACCCATATTACAATTATGGTTGCCAGCATAGAAGAAGAAAAAAGAGAAGGTAAAAGACCATACATAATTCCATCTGATCACAACACTTTTTCAAAACGAAATCCACCTATCGAGATTAACCTTTTTTTATTATTAGTAGCGAACAGCAGTGACTATCCAACCGCGCTTCGCGATTTATCGGATATCATAGGATTTTTCCAATCCAATGTAGTTTTTACAGAGCAATCATATCCTGGCCTGAATGCTTCAGTTACTGATCCGGAAGCAAAACCCTGGCAATTGATAGACCGGCTTACTTTCAGGATCCATAATTTCTCTTTTGAACAACAAAATAATTTATGGGGAATGTTTGGCGGCAAATACATTCCCAGTATAGTATATAAAATGAATTTGCTTACGGCATTTGATCAGAAAAGTAAGGACGATACACCCGCAATTACACAACTTGGAGTTCTTGAAAATAATTAAAAATGAATGGTATTCAAATAAAATATGCAGAATTATTCAAGTTATCGGTTAAACAATTGTTTTACCGGAATACATTCTATAAGCAAAACAGCATAACGCCGGAAACAGACATATTAGTAATGCCGACAGCCAATTGTGCCGGTGTGATGAAGCGTCTGAATCTTGTTTCAAAAAATACAGATGAGAATGGGGGACTGATCGTATTTGCAAATGTTGCAGGCGTTAATGGCACCGGCAATGATATTTTAAGATTCCATCCGCAGAAATCGGATATACTTAGTTTTTTAATGTTGCTGAAAAATAATAACGTGATTAATTTTAATGATCTTCCGGTGAGCCCTCCGGATAACTATATTTATTATTTTAATAACGAGGTAAATGATTTAGCTGCCGGCAGAAGCAGTCTGCACATTACAAAAGGTACATCGGGAGTAAATGCTGCAAACGATACAATAAAAACTTCATCAGAAAATTACCGTTTCCATAGCGCTACTTTAGTGGCCCCCGGTACTGCTAAAGTCAGGCATATTGCAACCGGGCAGATGTTATATCCTGTATCGTTGAATACTCAGGGTGGTCAATCTGATCTGAGTTTTAATCTTTCAACATTTCCACAGGGCAAATGCGAATTGCTGATAAATAATATACCGGCAGATGAGTTTTATTATTTAGAAAGATATAGCATGCAACCTGTATTTGGTATAATTGAGTTTTCGCTTTCAGACACTGTTGCTTCTAATTACAGGATCATTGAGGCCGACAATTCTTTGACCGTTGACAGGCCTTTTTACGTGGTAAGCTTTACAAACCGGGAAACATTCTGGAGATATACAATTCGCATTCAAAATTCAAGTCCTCTTTTTCTTGAAATTGCAGCTTTGCCCACAAGTGCCGAAAAAAACGATTTCATAAATAAATTAAACATTGTTACCAATGATACAACCATTACATTCAGCAGGGTTTCTGCTACTGATACAGAATTTGTATTTGTCTCTGACAACGAACTTTTTTTGCAGGAAAGATATTTATCATCTACGAGTTCTACAACACATGGTTCGAGAATAATATTTGATCCATTAAATATTATTTTAAAAAAACACATTAGCGATGCAAACGAAGCTGCTGTGAAAAGCAATTTGCCTTTTCCTTCAACCGGTTCTGTTGATGCATCCACATTACCTAAAATTTATTCCGATATATTTTTAACGCTCTAAACAAAAAATAAAATGGCAGTACTAAAACTTTCCACACCTGGCGTATATGTACAGGAAATCCCTTCGCTACCACCTTCTGTTGCTGAAGTGGAAACAGCGATTCCGGCCTTTGTTGGCTACACTGAAAAAGCTGATAAGCTTTCAGCAGGAGATCTGATAATGATTCCTACCAAAATCAACAGCCTTGCAGAATTTGCAGTGATATATGGTGGCCAGCCGAATGAAACAGACGACAGCATCACCATAACAGTAAATGATGCAGGCGACAGCAATTACGATGTAAAATTTACTTACGACAATTCAAAAAGATCGAAGTATAATTTATATTATTCGCTGCAAAGTTTTTATGATAATGGTGGAGGTACCTGCTTTATTGTTTCTGTAGATACGTATGCAAACGCAGCAGGTGCAGTTAAAGAAGCTGATCTTACAAGCGGGCTCGACAAAGTAAAAGATGTTGATGAAGTAACGCTGCTGGTAGTGCCGGAAGCACCAAATATTGATACGGGTAATGCCGCATCATATACCAAGGTTGTGCAGGCGATGATTAAACAAGCTGCAGATCCTGATTTGCGGGATCGTTTTGCCATCATAGACCCGTATAAGGTTACACCAAAAAGCAAAACATATACAGATTCGGATTTAGATGCAGATATAAAATTTATACGCGATGCTACGGTTGGCGCCGACTCTGACCGTTACGCCGCAGCTTATTATCCTAACCTCATTACCTCATACGCACACACGTATGATTTCAATAATCTGAAAGTAGATGCTTATACGCCGCCTGCAGCAGGTTCTACGGCTTCCGTTGTTATTGCTGCCGGAGACAAAATGAGCAAATTCGCCGGCTCTATTTTTTATAATAAAGTACAGGCAATGCTGAATAACGAATGGGTAATACTTCCGCCATCTGGTGCTATTGCCGGTTTATATACAAGGGTTGATGATACCAAAGGTGTTTGGAAAGCGCCGGCTAATGAAGCTGTATTATCTGTTGTTGCACCTTACATAGATATTTCAAGCAGGCAACAGGAAAATTTAAATGTTGATCCAAATTCAGGTAAATCAATAAATGTTATCAGAACATTTCCTGGTTACGGCACTTTGGTTTGGGGCGCAAGAACTTTAAACGGAAACGATAATGAATGGAAGTATATAAGTGTTCGCCGCTTTTTTAATATGGTTGAAGAATCCATAAAAAAATCAAGCCAGTGGGCAGTATTTGAACCTAACACAATAAGTACATGGGTGAAAATAAGTGCCATGATTGAAAATTATTTGTTTGTAAAATGGAGAGATGGTGCACTTGCCGGTTCTAAACCGGAACAAGCATTTTATGTGCGCGTTGGCTTAGGTACAACCATGACTGCACTTGATATTCTTGAAGGAAGAATGAATATAGAAATCGGTATGGCAGTTGCAAGACCGGCAGAATTTATTGTATTGAAGTTTACACAACTCATGCAACAATCTTAATATCTCTAATTTTTTAAAAATAAAAATAAAATAAAATGGCAAGTTATCCTTTAACAGTTTTTCATTACAAAGTTTCCTGGAATAACCAGGACATAGGATTCTCAGATGTTTCAGGTCTTACGCAGGAAATTCAGCCAATCGAATACCGCGACGGGCTTATGAGCGGAACTACTGTTTCATTAAAGAGGCCGGGCCTGAAAAAGGTAAATAACATCAGCTTAAAACGAGGAATTGTTGAAAAAAACAATGAACTCTTCACCTGGTTCAATAATAATGGCGCCCCCAATGTAGAAAGAAGAGACATTACAATTTCTTTATTGAATGATGAAGGAGAACCTGTAATGATTTGGACGGTAGTGCAGGCATTTCCTATAAAGTGTGAAGGACCCGGATTAAAAGCTACCGGCAACGATATCGCAATCGAATCTATTGATTTGGCACATGAAGGTATAACGGTTAAAACAACTTAATAATGGCTTCTTATTATCCGCCATCGGGTTTTCATTTTAAAGTTGAGTTTACCAGCGTTGACGGAGCTAATGCAGATGTGGAACAGCGTTTCCAGGAAGTGAGTGGCTTATCTGTAGAAGTAGAAACAGAAACGCTGCGTGAGGGTGGAGAGAACAGGTTTGAATACAAACTGCCGAAACGGGCAAAATATCCAAACCTGGTTTTAAAACGAGGGATGCTTACTAACACGGCTTTGCTCAGCTGGTTTAAGTCTTCGATGAATGCTTATTTTTTAGCTATAACAATTCCGCCGTTAGACTTTAAGCCATCGGATATTTTAATCACTCTGTTAGATGAAAGCGATCAACCTGTTGCTATTTGGAATGTTGTACAGGCCTACCCTCTGAAATGGTCTGTTTCAGATTTAAAAGCAACTGAAAACGCAGTGATGATAGAAACAATAGAACTGGCGTATCAATACTTTGAAAGAAAAATGTAAATAACGATGCCGGTACAAATAAATGAAGTGGTTATAAAAGCGGTTGTTGATCCCCGGCCTTCTGCAGGTGCAGGTGCAAACGAACCCGAATGCCCACCGGGCAATAGCTCCGGTGAAGCAGAAATGGTAGAAAAAATATTGGAAATATTAAAAGAAAAACAAGAAAGATAATGGATGCAATAAGCTCGGCGAAACTGCCTTTTAATCTAAAGATTATTCCGGTTAACGCGAATGGAATACCTGCAGGTATCCCTTTTATTGCCATGTTTAACCCCGAAAGTTTTACAATACAAGAGGATGTAAAATGGGAAAATAAATGTGTACCGGGTAAGGAAGGTGAAGCTCCCGTTTACAAATCCACCCGTCCACGTTCGTTTACGCTTGAATTTACCCTGGACGGCACAGGTGTAAACACTAACGGCGTCAAAATTCCCGTAACTGCACAAGTGCTTCTTTTCAGAGTGGCTACAACTAAAGTCATAGGAACGACACACAGGCCGCCATACCTGCTTGTGCAATACGGAACTTTTATCAGCTCTTGCAACTTAACTTCATCAAGCATTAGCTATACAATGTTTGACATGCTGGGCCTGCCAATCAGAGCCAAAATAACTGCAAGCTTTGTAGAAAGAACACTTTCCGGTTTGGGTGCTTTATTAAGCATGCTATCATCTCCCGATCTTACGCATAAGGTGGTAGTAAAGAAGGGAGATACTTTACCCCTCCTTACTTACAATATTTATAACAACCAAACCTATTATTTGCAGGTAGCCAAAGTAAACGGAATTAAAAATTTCAGAAAACTGAATGCGGGAGCGCAAATTGTGCTACCGCCAATATCTGATAAATAAATAAAAAAAATGCCCGATCTATTAGCCTCCATACCGCCAGGAACCGAACCGGAAACAGATGTAGTAACACAAAAGGTTTTTATTAACGGTTCACTGTTAAGCAATGAGATATTATTGTCGCAAATCACAGTGAGCAAATCCTTCAATAAAATATCTTATGCTAAAATGGTATTCCTCGATGGTTCGGCTTCGGACAGAAATTTTCCACTGAGCAATGATGATAAATTTAAGCCTGGTAATACAGTCAAAATTCAGTTAGGGTATCATGGTGAAGTGGACACTGTCTTTGAAGGAATCATTATTAAGCATGGGATTAAAGTAAGACAGCAGGCTTCATCATTATTAACGATTGAAGCAAAGGATAAAGCCATAAAATTAACTATGGCAAGAAAAAGTAAATACTTTATCGACAAAACAGATAGCGATATAATAAAAGAAATTGCAGGTGGACTGTCTGGTGATATTGATCCAACCCAACCTGCCTACAAACAAATGGTGCAATTTGATACGACAGACTGGGATTTTATCGTTACAAGAGCAGAAGCCAATGGCATGTTTGTATTAACGGATGACGGTAAGATTAATGTAAAGTTACCATCTACCACAGAGACACCTGTATTAACGGCTACTTACGGTGATAATATCTGGGATTTTGAGGCGCAAATGGATGCGCGTAAACAGTTAAAAAAAATAACCGGTCTTTCATGGGATTATACAAAGCAGAAGATTGAGGAATCTGATCCGGGCAGCGCTTCTTTTTCAGAAAACGGGAACCTTTCTTCGGTAGACCTGGGAGAAGTATTGAATGCTGAAATAAAATTGAATCACCCGGGCAACCTGGAAGAAAAACAATTGCAGGATTGGTCTGATGCTTACGCGATGCGTAATCATCTTTTAAAAATAGTAGGACGCGTTCGTATCCAGGGAAATGCTTCAATAAAACCAGGTAACATAGTTAAGCTTGCGGGGGTTGGAGATCGCTTTAATGGAAATGTTTTTGTCACCGGCGTGTTACATCATTTTGAGGGCTCATGGCAAACAGATATCCAGTTTGGATGGAGGGAAGATTGGTTCTTTAAAAAGGAAGATGTAATGAATAAGCCAGCTTCCGGGTTGTTGCCGGGAATAAATGGTTTGCAAATAGGTCTTGTGTTGGATGTTGATGATAATGAAGCCGGTGGTCAATATCGCATAAAAGTTCACGTACCCGTCATTACCTCGGGAAATGAAGGTATATGGGCGAGGGTGGCAACATTAGATGCAGGAGATAATAGAGGCGTTTATTTCAGGCCGCAGCAAAATGATGAAGTTGTTTTAGGATTTTTAAATGATGACCCGCGGGAAGTAATTGTTTTAGGCTACCTGCATAGTAAAGATTCAAAAAAATCACCATTGCCTGAAGATGAAGGAAAGTTGCAATACGGTTTCGTAACCCAGGAAAAAATGAAATTAATTTTTGATGACAGCAACAAGCGTGTCAGATTGATTGCGACAACACCTTCCGGGGAAAAATCAATTATCATGAATGATGATTCCGGCGCTTTTATAATGACAGACGAAAATCAGAATACAATTAAAATGGATGCTTCCGGCATCACGATACAGTCTGCTAAAAATGTAACTATAAAAGGTCTTCAGGTAATGATCAATTAGAAATAGGTGATAAGTGAATAAACAAAGTAACAGGAGGTAATAATAACTTATTTAAAAAATTAAAAATATCCCAATGCCTTTTGCAGCACGAATTACAGACAATCATACCTGCCCGCTCACTAATCCGCCGCCAGGCAGTACACCGCATGTAGGTGGACCTATATTGCCTCCCGGAGTGCCAACTGTGTTAATTGGCGGATTGGCTGCTGCAACTGTTGGAAATATGTGCACTTGTGCAGGTCCGCCCGATAGTATTACCAAAGGGTCATCATCAGTTTTCATTGGTAAGAAGCCCGCAGCGAGGCAAGGTGATTTGACAGCACACGGAGGAAGTATCACATCGGGTTGCCCGACAGTAATAATAGGTGGTTGACAAAAAAATATTATTTATGAATACAGAGTTAATTGATAAATCATTTTTAGGAACGGGCTGGAGCTTTCCCCCGACATTTCGTCGCGAATGGTATGGTGTCGAAATGGTTTCGGATGAAGAGAATGTAAAAAAGAGCATTCAAATCATTCTTCAAACCATTACCGGTGAACGCGTCATGCTTCCAACTTTTGGTTGCAACCTGCAGCCTTATGTTTTTGAACCGATGAATGTTCCGAACATTGCCATGATTGAGAAAATAGTGAAAGACGCACTTATTTATCATGAGCCGCGCATTATTGTAGGCGATTTGAACTCAACTCTGAATCCTGAAGAAGGTTTGCTCGAAATTAGTATTGATTACACCATTATTACTACCAACACCCGCTACAATTATGTGTTTCCTTTTTACATGAAGGAGGCAACAAATATTGAAACTTCGTGATGGCAGGATGTATGATTTATAAACCAACTTAAAACTTTTTCTAAAATGGGAGATTGTTGCAATTGTAATAGCGAAGTAAGCCGGGATGGTTCCAGTCAATTAAGCAGGTACTTAAAAGCGCTTGATCCTTCGTATGCAAAAGTAGATGACAGAAGTATAGAAGACCTGCTCGTTTTTGCAAAACGTTACGCCAACCAGATAAGATTTTATGATATACCGGGAAGCGATATGCCCGGTGAAGAAGATAAAACAAAAATAAGCTGGCGCGAATTTTTTCGCAGGGATATGGCCGTAATTGCCGCATCAATCTCTCTTACAGATACAGATCAGGTAAAGAAAGATTATGAGGAACTCCGCGCAAAACTTGATGCAAATCCGGCATGGAATACCTATAATGACCTGTTTGATCCGATACTCGGGATGGCAATAAAAATTGACGGATGGTATTCTATTGCTATTCCTGAAAACCCTTTGTACGCAGACTTGCAGCTTGCCATCAATTCAAATCTAAAAGGGCAGGTAAAGAAAATTGTTGCTTACGAAAAAGGTTTCAATTATGTTGATGCTTCTCATCCTCTTAATCTTGATTATTCAAAAATTATAAATAAAGATTTATGGGGATTGAATGATACAATTAATGCCGATATTTCTATTTACCAGGGAACCGATACAGAGGATAAAATAAGAAATGGGGCATTGTATATAGATGATATATTCAATAATTTTTATGGGTTTTTAAACCAGATGGTTGCCAATGCTGAAAGTTATCTCCAGTTTGCTTTGCAACAATATCCTGCACATCAGCCGCACATGGCATTGTTTTTAGCTTTTCTGCAACTGTTTCGTTTGGCCCAGGACCAAATGAATGGCATAACAGAAAGAATGCTGGATTTTTATTATCGCGATGTACTGCATCTTACTGCAAAGCCGGCCATACCCGATAAAGTGCACATTGTCTTTGAGCTGGCGAAGGATGTTGCTGAATACGACCTAACCGCAGGCACATCGCTTAAAGCGATAAAAGATGCAGGCGGTAAAGATCAATTTTATCTTACTGAAAATGATTTGGTGGTAAACCAGGCTAAGGTAAAAGAGATAAAAAATATTTTTATTGAAAAAAGCGATTCGCAACAAACAGGTGCTAACGGAACTATATCAACAAACCAAATCATTAACCGAATTTATGCACGACAGGCAGCCAATTCAAAGGATGGGTTTGGTGAAAAGTTTACCGATGCAAATCCAAAGTGGCAAACGTTTGGCAAAGGCAGTTCTTTATCAAACACCTCAAATAATTTGTGCGACCAGGTTGCTTTGCTGGATGATGTAAACCGCACAGATGTTGCACAGGTGGGGTTTGCTATCGCTTCACCACAATTGGTTTTACAAGGTGGAAACAGGCTGTTAAAGATTCAATTGATTTTTAATGATGTCTTCAAAACCACCCTGTTTGGAAAGGCAAAAAATTTTGAAACGCAAAACAGCGGTAAGCCTTTCTTTAATGTTTCTCTTTCAGGTGAAAAAGGCTGGATAGATGTACAAAATATTTTAACGCAGGATCAATGGGATAATCTTTTTATAAAATATACGCCAAAGGGGCAAACAACTGTAGAAACGCTCGGCATTTTTAATCCGGACCTTGATGAAATAAAAACTGCATCTTATTTTCTTGATGACAAAAACAATTCTATCGCTGTTTACCTGCCGCAGTCAGAACAGGGTGTAATTAATCTCGATTCTAAAATACATACCGGCTATAGGTTGGCTCCATCAATCCTTCTGAACAGGAGCAAAATGATATTATCGGATCAGGCCAAATTCCATCAGCAGAAAATTTATTTACTTATCATGCTGATGGTTTAAAGAAATTGGTATTGCAAAACAAAGATGGCGTTTTGTCTCCCGACAAGCCTTTTGATCCCTTTACTGCTTATCCTTTTCCGGGCAGATCTTTTTACATCGGCAGTGAGGAGATATTCAATAAGCCATTTGGAGGAAATTCAAATGATGCGTTAGCTGTAAACCTTCAGAAAACTCTGGATCCGGCTGATGTAACATTTTCAAATGAAACTTCAACGGATATTTTTAATTGGGAAAATTATACCGCCAGCATTTTAAAGAAGCGACAGTTCATTGTAGTAAAAGATCAAAATTTCCTTAAATCATTTACACGGGAAGAATTAACCGAAAATATTCTGAATGAATCAGTATTGGCTATAGATCGTACACCTGTTGATACCGTTACCCAATGGAATTCTGACACAGAAAAAGATTTTATTAAAATTGATTTGAGAGAAAGAGAAGCAGTAGTTGAAATAGCTGCACGCAGGAGTTTCCTGGCTGCTGCTGCAGCAGACAATATTAGTGTTTTACAAAGAAGTCAAAACTTTGCACCGGGCCTGGAAATAGGGGAAGTATCTGTAAGCTATGATTCAACCCTCAGATTGGAAATGGGTATTGATCAATTCTTTCACATTTACCCGTTTGGTTCAGTTGAAACCTATTTATCTGCATCATCGCTCAGAAACAATAATGCCGTTACTAATACCAGTTTTGCAGAACTGGATAAATTAAAAAATGGCCTTTTGGTGGACGCAGGAAATGCGTTGTTGCCACAGTTTGATTTTTTAAGCCCTTATTCCAAATATTATAACAGCATAAGCTTATATACCATACCGTCAATAAAAAACCTTTCTGCTTTATCAAACATCAGGCCGGA
>CAJDUV010000042.1_pt1 | contig 13606 bp, 13 predicted proteins | sample 7391201 | NCBI WGS metagenome assembly CAJDUV01 (sample SAMEA7055680, study PRJEB34461) | soil metagenome | biome: terrestrial ecosystem; feature: Peninsula; material: soil | place: Antarctica | collected 2016 | reverse complement strand
GGAGACCAAGCTGTAGCGCCGGGTTTCATCAACGTAATGGGACATTCAGAGGAATCACTATTCCAGGATGGAAGGGCTCAAAGCGATATCAGGCAGGGAGTAACTACTGAAATATTTACTGAAATGAGCATGGGTCCTTTGAATACCACCATGAAAAATCAAGGACTAAAGAACCAGGGCGATATCAAGTATCCTATAACATGGAACACGCTTGGTGAATATATGAATACGCTCGAGCATAAAGGTATCTCCTGCAATATCGCTTCGTTTGTTGGTACGGGGACCGTAAGGGAATATGTAATTGGCGAAGATGATAAAGCACCTACTGCTCAACAATTAGACAGCATGAAAATTTTGGTAGATAGCGCGATGAAAGAAGGTGCATTGGGCGTAACCTGTGCACTACAGTATCCGGTAGATGTTTTTGCGAAGACAGATGAACTGGTGACACTTGCCAAAGAGGCATCCAAATATGGCGGCACTTATATTAGTCATATCCGCAGCGAAGGCAATCAATTAACACAAGCCGTAAATGAAATTATAACCATTGCAAAAGAAGCCAATATCCCGGTAGAGATCTGCCATTTAAAAGCGGCGGGCAAAGACAACTGGAACAAAATGGACAGCGTGATACAAATGGTGGAGAGAGCATGCAAACAAGGTATTGACATTACCGCCGACATGTACACTTATACAGCAGCAGCTACAGGCTTGACATCCTGCTTCCCGCCCACATTGCAGGATGGCGGTTTCGGAAAACTAAGAGAGCGTTTACAGGATCCTGTTATAAGAAAACAAATGATAAAAGCCATGAACGCCTATGCTAAAGATTGGGAAAATGAATATTATACCTGTGGCGGACCAGACAATATTTTATTGCTGGCTTTTAAACAGGATTCACTGAAAAAATTTACAGGAAAGACATAGCACAAGGGTCGGCGTTGCTTATTTTGAGATGGATGAAAACAATATTAAAAAAGAAATTGTTTTGCCTTGGGTGAGTTTTGGAAGTGATGAAGCAGCCTATACAAACGAAGGAGTTTTCTTAAAATCGAGTGCACATCCCCGGGCTTATGGAAATTTTGCCAGGGTGATAGGCAAATATTCCCGCGATGAAAAATTAATGACATTGCAACAGGCTATTTATAAACTGGCCAATCTACCTGCCAAACATTTAAAACTGCAAAAACGCGGTGAGCTGAAAGTTGGCAACTACGCCGACATCGTAATTTTTGACCCGGCCAAAGTTCAGGACCATGCCACCTATGATAAACCACATCAATATGCAACAGGCGTGAGCGATGTGTTTGTAAATGGTGTGATGGTATTAAAGAATGATGAACCTACAGGTTCTTTTCCAGGTAGATTTATTAAAGGCCCAGGTTATAAAAAGATGTAAATTTTCAAAAAATTGGAAATGAAAAAATCAGTATTGCCCAGCTAAAAATTGCGAATTTTAATGAAATGCTTGCTGACATTAAGTTACACGGCCCCTCTGGTATAAGAACATTTTATATTCTCACCAAAGACATTGGCCGGAGTATTAACGGCATCAGAAGGTAGCAATCCGCTCACCTACAAAGTTTCTTTTAGCCATTTAAAAAATTCATGTTGCCATACTAAAGCATCATGTGGATTTACTACCCAATGATTCTCATCAGGAAAATAAAGTAATTTACTTTTAATGCCTTTTAATTGTGCCGCCTGAAATGCTTCCAGGCCTTGCCCGATGGGCACTCTGAAATCTATACCGCCCTGAATAATCATGATCGGGGTATTCCATTTATCTACGAAATTGGAAGGATTAAATTTTTGATAGCCTTCAGGCATTGGCTTCTGCCAATAATTTCCACCTAAATCCCAATTAGCAAACCACAGTTCTTCTGTAGTGCCATACCAGCTTTTCATATCAAAAATACCATCGTGAGCAATGAAAGTTTTAAACCTGTTATTATGAACCCCCGCTAATTGGTAAACGCTATAACCACCATAGCTGGCACCTACACAACCGAGTTTATCTTTATCTACATACGATTCTTTAGAAAGTGCATCAATAGCATCCAAATAATCCTGGATAGGTTTTCCGCCCCAATCTTTACTGATACTCGCATTCCATTCCACTCCCCAGCCTGGCATTCCGCGGCGATTGGGCGCTACTATAATATATCCATTCGCTGCCATTAGTTGAAAATTCCACCGAAAACTATAAAACTGGGAGAGTGCATCCTGCGGTCCTCCCTGGCAATACAGAAGTGTAGGATATTTTTTTGCCGGATCAAAATCAGGAGGATAGATTACCCACACACCCATTTGTTTTCCGTCTTTGGTTGTTACCATTTGCAGCTTTGAAGTACCCATCCTGATTTTGCCATAAGCAACGTCATTCACTTGCGTGATTGCTGCCATGGTTCCTTTATTTAAGGGAATATTAAAAAGTTCTGTAGCATGATTAAAATCTGTTCTTCCGGCAATAATTGCATTGCCATTCTGTGCCCAAAGATCTGTTACATCAAAATCGCCAGAGGTAATTTGTTTCACATTAGCCGCTGACTTTTTTTCAGGAATATTGACCTGAAATAATTGTTGGGTTCCTTTTATAGAAGCACTAAAAAAAATGGATTGATTATCATTTGCCCATAAAATACTACCATCAATTGTTTCATCCCAGGCAGCAGTTAAATTACTTTTCTCCTTTGAATTCAAATCCATTACAACCAGATCATTTTTATCTGCTTCGTAGCCATCTGTTTTCATGCTCAGCCATGCCAGTTTGCGTCCATCTGGACTGAATGCCGGCGCCATATCATAACCCATCATACCTTCTGTAAGATTATTGGTTGATTTATCGATGATATGGTATTCATAAATATCAGTATTGGTGCTTTGCGCATAATCTTTACCAGCTTTTTTCTTACACACATAAATTATCGATTTACTATCAGGACTAAAAATAAAATCCTCCTGGCCGCCAAATGGTTTCTGAGGACAATCATAGGGTTCGTTTTTCAAAATATCCCTGGCAACTGTGCGCGGATTATTGATGGATGCTAAAAAAACATGGGATGCATTTCCGTCATTCCATTTATCCCAATGCCGGTAATTCAAATCTGTGTAAACCTGTGCCGTACTTTTACTTAACTCAGGATATATCTTTTTTGCCATTACCTTTTCAACCAAAACGGGTTTAGAAAAAGCTACCCATTCGCCATCAGGCGAAATACGGATATCTACTGCATCTTTTACCTGGCTTGAGATAACCGTCCATCTTTTCCCTTCATCATTGCTCTTATATAATTTTCCACCTTCTCTGGCATATAAGCCATTCTTATCCCATTGCACGAATTTCTTTTTATTGAAAATAATTGTTGAAACCGCTTTTTTATTTTTAAGATTTAAAAAATAATAAGCATCTACGCTTTTTTCTGTTTTAAGATTGTAGGTTTTTACAGAATAAATTAAGGTTTGATGATTGGGGCTAATGCCAACCACCGAAAGGCGGCCCAAAGACCATAGAAGTTCCGGAGTCATAATGTTATGTTGTGCAAAAAGAGCAATTGGTGAAAATAGGAATAGAAAAGGTATCAATTTTTTCATAGAACAAATTTATTCATTATTCAGAAAAAAGATCAATCGCTGGGATAAAAAGATTGCCAACCTTAAAAAAGTATTTTTAAATTGAAACAACTTCTGAAGGGTGGCAACCTTACCGACAATTATCATGAGGCGTTTTAACACTGTGCTTGAAACTCCGACAACAATTTCCTAATATCCAAAAAACTTTTAAGCTCCCGACAACATTATTAATGGAGATCAAACTCAGCAATAACCCGTGTTCAGGGATCAAATTTTCAAAGAAGATATGGGTTCTTCCTTAAATTTAGTACATCAGATTTTTTGGGTTGTTAACCTAGTAGAAGACTCAGATATATAGTTTGCCGAAATCTTATTCCCTTATTATGATAAGCTTGTCAGTAATAAAGCAATAAGGTTTATCTCTGTATTTCATGGCTTTTCTACAAAGGCTAAAACAGTTATTATTGGAATAAATAAAAATCCTATTTCACTAAATTTTCCGAAGAACCATCATTATTCGCATTTAGCCTGTTTTCAAATGCACAAATAAAAAAGGAAACTACTTCAGTAAAAGTAGATATCAGGCAGGACAGTATCAACAACTATAAAAAGCCACAAAAATCTGTAACGCATGGTAGTGTAACGGTAGAGGGTAAACGAATTAATTATGAAGCGGTGGCAGGAACCCTTATACTTAAAAACAAGAACGATTCACCCACCATCAGCATGTCTTATGTAGCTTATTTTAAGGATGATGAAAAAGATGCGTCTCAAAGGCCCATAACTTTTATCTATAACGGTGGCCCGGGAAGTGCTACTATATGGCTTCACATGGGAGCCTGGGGGCCACAGCGTGTTTATCTGAACGATACATCGCGAACCAAAGCACCCTACAAAACGGTGAATAATGATTATAGCCTTTTAGATGCAAGCGATTTAGTTTTTATTGATGCGCCCGGTACTGGTTTTGGGGAAATTATTACCAAAAGAATGGGTGGATCAGGTGAGCCGAAAGACTTTTTTGGTATTGATCAGGATGGGATGGCATTTGCTACATTTATTACTCAATTTATTACAGATTTCAACCGGTGGAATTCGCCCAAATATCTCTTCGGCGAAAGCTACGGCACTTTTCGCTCTGCTGTGGTTGCCAATTTACTTCAAACAGAAAATGGTGTGGGTCTTAATGGAGTCATCCTGCTTTCCCAATTGTTGTCTTATGAAAATATGTCGGATGCAGCAAAATCTCATCCGGGAGATGATTTGCCTTATGAGCTTGCTCTTCCGTCTTTTGCCGCAACCGCCTGGTATCATCACAAGCTTTCCAACCAGCCGGAAAAATTAGAACCTTTTTTAAGAGAAGTAGAGCATTTTGCAATGAATGATTACGCAATCGCGCTTAACAAAGGCGCTACTATTGACCCGGCTTCTTTTAATAAAATTGTAGAAAAACTTCACAATTATACCGGGCTAACGGATGCGTATATACGCAAAGCAAATCTAAGGGTTACAGGGCCGCAGTTTGCACAGGCTTTACTTAGTAATGACGATCAGATTACCGGCCGTTTGGATTCCCGTTTTTCCGGAGATGCAATTGATGCTTTGAGCGAAAATGCCGAATATGATCCTATGGATTCTTATATTGATGCACCATTCACTTCTACGTTCAATAATTATATTCGTACCGAGCTCAGGTTTGGCAAAGGAATGAACTACAAAGTTCGTGGTAATGTACGCCCATGGGATTTTAAACGCAAAGGTTTCGTGGGCTTTCCTAATGTAATGAACGATCTCGCGCAGGCAATGGTCTACAATCCGGATTTGAAAGTGATGTTGAATTCCGGTTATTTTGATTTGGGAACTCCTTATTTTGAGGGAGAATTTGAAATGCAACATCTGCCTATGCCTTCTTCATTACAAAAGAATATTGAATACGTTCATTATTTTTCGGGGCACATGGTGTATCTGCATCCTGAATCGCTGAAATTATTGCATGATAATGTAGCAAGGTTTATTAATTCTACTCATTAATAATATGGAAAACCAAACCTCCTTATTATTCTTGTCAAATAAGTAAAGTTCAGCGAGGTGATAAATGCTGATTAATTTCAATTTCTTATTTTTATAAAAGATATTATGTTAGGATAAAAAAATAGAGATAAGTTTTGCTCATCTCTATTATTGATCATGAACAGTGTTCCATACGATCATTACAATCATCTTTATTTTAAGAATTACCTCCTGACGACGAATCAGATTTGCCGGGATTACGGTTATTCTGATTTTGATTATTTTGATAATTCTGATTTCGGTAATTCTGATTATTCATGTCAGGATTGTGGTCGTTCATTTGGGAACTGCGGAAATTTATTTGCGCGTTAATGACGGATTGATCCCGTTCATTTTTTAAAGTCCGAATTTGCTGCCTTCTTTGAGTACCGGATAATGTTTTATCGTGCCTGGTGTCTTTGATTCTGCCCTTATAATCATTTTTAATGCTGGCTATTTGCAATGACAATTTGTAAGGCATTCTTCTTACATTATAATATGGAGAGGCGTAATACGGATATCCGAAATAAGGAGATCCAAAATAAGGGTATCCAAATCCAAAGTAGGGATTAAAGAACACTGGGCGATAACCGAACGATGAAATAAAAATGTGGGTATTTGGAGCATGATGATATCCACCAATACTTTTTCGTTGTGCTGATGCTCCTAATGACATTGATAATGATATCATTATAATTAATAGCGTTTTCATAATATTCGTTTTTTAAAATTTTCAAATGTTTAGACGATAATTTGCGTAAAAAGTATTCGGAGATTCATTGATTATAACTTTCTTGTAACAGTTCGTCATTCGATTAAATTGGAATTCTAAAAGGATATGCAAACGACATTTCAGACGAAAATATTTCGTACCACTTTTTTGATTCTAATGCAACAGGAGCATTGTGTTTATTAAATGGAGCAGTAACGGATTAAGACAAATTAAGTTTATCTTAACCACCTTCACTCATTGATGATTTCGGTTTTATTGTGGAAACAATTTTATCTAACATGCAGATGGCAGCCCAGTGAATATCTGAAATGATTTTATTGTTGAAATTATTGTTTACCAATGCTTTCATTGAGTTATTTATTCAACCAATCTGCAGGGTATTCCCAAGTCTTCGGATAAATAATAAGTAGCGCAAACCCGATGATACCCATCCGCAATTATAAGTTTATCGTCTTTTTTCACTAATAATACCGGTGATAATTTGCCACCCTTCTTTACTTTCTTCAGGTTCTCTTTCACATGAATATTATCTTGTGGTAAAAGAGGCAAATTACTGGCCCTCAAAATATCTTTGGCTTTCTTAATAATGGTAGTTGCACTTTTTAATTTTTCTGTCAATATCTTACTTTCATCTGTTGTAAGAAGCAATTCCAAATAATCAGTAGCCGCGGGAAAGTCGTGTTCTTCCGGGTTTTTCATCCAAAATTTATTCATGGTTTTTATTTTATATTTTTATTAAATGAGTAGGGAATGCGCCGGAAAAAGCCTTCAGCGGGTGAGCGACCCTACAAATACATTTGCCGTTCAATAAACTTCCGCCACCAATGTATCTGATAGTGCCTGAAATGGGGGTAGCACTGCTTTTCGTCCTAACCGAAACCCGGATACTGGAATCAATCCGCGGTTCAAAAATGGCCAAAGTATTATTTAACTGAATAACACCTTGAAGCCTTTTATTTACATTTATTTGGTTTACCTGTACTTCAGAATTGAAAAGTAGAAAAGTGCTGATTAATAATAATAGTAGATGTTTCATTTTATTTTTTTTAGAAGACGATAATGAATCAGCGGAGTATAAGGTTAATTAATACCTTAAATCATATTTCTAAAAAACCAAAGGATACGGAAATGAATTTTCTATTGAAATGATTCAATTAATCGCGCTTAAATCCAGAAGGTAAATTTTATTGTTAATTGCATATTCAATATGAGAACTTAAATATAATTTAAATTGGATTCATTCTATATCAACTAAAATAATGATTTTCTTATTTTATGCCTGACTCGAAATAAAATGACTTTTTTATTACAAATAAAATGACAAAAAATGATTTCCGGCACAATTTATAGAATAATACTATTTTATTAAACTCCATCTAAAATCAATTTATTTTTATGAAAAAGATTACAATAATCCTTCTTTTTGTGTTTGGCTTATTCACAGTGACTATGGCTCAGACTACTTCTGCAAAGCCTAATTCAGTTACTTCTGCCAAACAAGACAAAGCAACGATAGCGGCGCAAAAAAAGGCTGATCGTGCGGCCAAAGCCCTGGCCAAAAAACAGGCAAAAGAGTCTGGGCAGACATTGTCTACCGGTAACTCAACTACAGCTCATTTGAATAAAAACGGCACTCCTGACAAACGATTCAAAGCCAATAAACAGCCGACTGCTACGCCACAAGTTCAGCCTCAGGTGCATACACAGGCTTCAGTACAGACTCAAACAACAACTATCGCACCGGCAAGAGTAAAAAAGCAAACGACTCAGCTAGCGAATGCAAATACGGTGAAAACTGCTGATAAAGCAATAAGCACCGATGCTGAAGGAAGAACTATTTACCAGGGACCTAGAGGAGGAAAATATTACATAAATAAAAACGGGCACAAAGAATACGTAAAATAATAGGTCCTTATGCTCTTCAAGAATTACTTTTTATGAGTGAGTCCAAATTCAGAAATTCAAAGGCACGAAGATATTAATGCGCATTAAACCATGCAGCAGTTTCATTTAAAGTGTTAGTAACAAGATTTGCATTGTCCCACCAGCTGTGAAAAATGAAAGGATAGATTATCAATTTTTCTGGAACTCCAAACTGTTTAAGTTCATTGTCCAAAGAAATGGATTGTACCGGAGGTACTACAAAATCAATAGAACCCGCGAATAAAATAGTGGGAACTGTAGATTTAGTTACATGATAATATGGGCTTGCCTCTTTATATCTCTGTTCTGAAGCGGCGTTTAATGGTGCTCCCAGATAAGGAGCAATAGTGGTGGCGCCAACAATTCCCAAATTTTCCGTTGCACCAGTGAAGAGGTTTGTAGGAGTGGATAAGCCTCCGGCAGCTTTTATTTTACCATCAGCGTTTCTTGTGTATGCGTACGATAAGGATAAGTGCGCTCCTGCGCTATGACCGGTAATATAAAAGTTTTGATTGCTGAATGTGTAATATCCGGAATTAGTTGATAGGTAACTTATTACCTGCCCAATATCATCTAATTGCATATTATAATTATCCTTACTTTGGGGCGATAACCTGTAATTAATATTGGCGACTGCAAAGCCTCTTTCTTTCAATCCATTTGCAAAAAACGTAAATTCACTTTTATCGCCACTGTTCCAGCCGCCACCATGAATAAAAATCACAATTTTACTATCAATTGTTCTTTTCGCAGGAAGAAACAAATCCAATTTATTTGCTGTATTGGTTCCGTAAGAGATGTCTTTAATTGTTGTATCAAACAATGGCAAAGTTCCTACAGGAGTTGTTATTTCTTTTGTGCAGGAAAAAAGAAATAAGATTAAAAGAAAAGGTAGAGCAGATAATTTCATAATGAAGATTTAACGTTTTGCTACAATTTTTAGGCCATATCTAATATTTGGGAATACAGTCCACTTATTTTGAATGGAAATCGTTGACCCTTTGATAATTTGTCGGGATTATTTTTCATCATTTTTAAATACATCATCTATTACATTAAACTTACTCTTATTATCGTCTAATGCTTCCTGTATTTCTGAAGCAAGCAAACCGGTGGAGTCGCCCGAATGTTTTATAAAAATGATTTCCGGATGTTGAAACGTAAAAAGAGAATGAAATTTCTTTTCAGATTCTTCTGAAAGGTTGTCTATTAATAAAATGATATCAAATTTTTGTTGATGAAAAATAGTAATGGCACTTTCATCATCTACTGTTCCGGTGCCTCCCCATTTGGGGTTTTCATTGATGAACCTGAGTAATTTTTGAAGCACAACGGGATCTCTTCCGATTCCTAATATTTGAATTTTTTCCATAAAATTATTTTAAGTTAAGTTGGATGAAATTACATCAATAATTGTGCGAAAGATAGAGAAAGGTCGCAATCCATTTTAAATTCTTTTGGTAAGATGAAATATTGAAAGGATAAAAATAGAGCCTGATTTTTTAGAATCTGTTTACTTTGAATGCGCTTATATCTATTGAAGTACTTCTGTTTTCAACGATATCACTGATTATTTTTCCGGAACCGGCTCCTTCGGAAATCCCCAACATGGCGTTGCCGCCTGCAACTAATAAATTCTCAAAATGATCTAACTTACCTATGTAAGGCAAGCCATCCGGAGTTACGGGGCGCAGACCGGTCCAGATTTTTTCTTTCGGCGGCAAATCAATTTTTAAACCGGGATAAAATCGTTTTACTGAATTATAAATCCCCTGCATTCTTTTTATAAGAACAGTATGGTTAATTCCGCTGAACTCCATAGTGCCACCTATTCTCAGGGAATGTTTCCATGGGGTAATGGCGCATCTCCCATCAACTAATATCCCGGGATATCGTACATTTTTTTCTATATAGTCATAGGTATAACTGTATCCTTTCCCTCCTTCTAAAAGTAGATTAACTCCTAAAGTTTTTGCAAGGCGCGGAAGCCAACTGCCTGCGCATAAAAGAATTTCTTCTGCTGTAAAAGTTCCTTTATCAGTTATTACTTCTTCTATTTTTTTCCCCTTTCTTGTAAATCCTGTAACAGTAGTGTTCAATTGAAATATAACTCCATTTTTTTGAAGGTGGTTTTTCATAGAGGTCATAAATTTACCCGGATGAATATGAGCATCATTTTTAAATAAGACCGCTCCATAAATATCAAGTTCTACGTCAGGTTCCTGTTTTTGCAATTCTTCACGATTGAATATTTCCGTTTGAAGGCCAAACTTTTTAGATTTCTCCGCTACTTTTAATTCTGCCTCAAATGTTTTTTGTTCATGGCACATCATCATGCAGCCATTTTCCTCCATTTCAAAAACATCACCAATGTCATCTCTTATTTCGTTCATTAATTGGCGGCTGAGATTCAAAAGGTCTGTGAGGTAAGGTGCGTTTTTATCCGCGATCTTTTGACTGCTGTTTTTATAAAACTGAAAGGCCCATTTCATCAAGTGGAGATTCATTCGTGGTTTTATGTAAAAAGGGCTTGTACTTTTCAGCATATACTTTAATCCTTCTGCAATGATACCCGGTGAAGCGAGCGGCACAAAATGGCTGGGAGATAAATATCCCATGTTGCCAAAAGAACAGTTATTTGTAATGTCGCCACTGTCAATTACTGTAATTTCATAGTTTTTCTTTTGCAGGTAATAGGCAGAGCAAAGGCCATTGATACCTCCACCAACAATAATTATTTTTTTATTTTTCAATGGAGCATCATTATTTATAAACATCCTTTTTTAAATTGAAGAACTGTTTTGAGTTTGAAATTATTAATGAATTCCTTTCCTGTTTGTAAAACAGAAACCACGTATTACATTGGATGTTTATTTTTTAGGTTCTGATAAAATCCTAAATAAAAAATGGATTTAAAGAATCTGGTTTTTCAAAAGATCTTCAAAAGAATCTCTTTTGCGTATAAGTATTGGATGGCCATCTTTGAATAAAACTTCTGCAGGTTTTAGTCTCGAGTTAAAGTTGGATGACATTTCAAATCCGTAAGCGCCGGCATTATAAAATACAAGACGATCGCCTTCCCGGATTTCGTTGATCTGCCTTTCCCATGCAAAGGTATCGGTTTCGCAAATATTACCCACAACCGAGTAATTTTTTTGAGCACTATTTTTATTGCTTATGTTTTCAATTCGATGATAAGAATTGTAAAACATCGGGCGTATTAAATGATTAAAGCCGCTGTTGACATTTGCGAAGGTAGTGGCGGAGGTTTCTTTCAGTAAATTTACTTCTGTAATCAAATACCCTGCAGCGCTTACCAGGTATTTTCCAGGTTCAAACCAAACCTGGAAATGTTTTTCAGTCCGGTTAAAATACCTGGTAAATGATTCATTTACTTTTTCTGCAAGCAGGTTGATGTTTGTTTCTGTATCACCAGTTTTATAAGGTACTTTAAAACCACCACCCAAATCAATTACTTCTAATTCTTTAAAAAAAGGTATCAAATGAAAAAGTACTTCAATTCCCTGTACAAAAACATCTACGTCATCAATTTCACTTCCCGTATGGATGTGTAAATTTTGGATGAATAAATTATGCTTATGTACTACAGTTAATATTTTTTCGATTTGATCTGCAGGGATACCAAATTTACTTTTGTCGTGTCCGGTGGAGATTTTCAGGTTTCCTCCTGCTAAGATATTGGGGCGTAAACGAATTCCTACAGGGTAGGAATGGCCATACTTTTTTCCGAATTTTTCTAAATTGGAAAGACTGTCAATATTAATGTGAACACCCGACTGCTGCGCCTCTTCTATTTCGCTAAAGGCAATTCCATTAGACGTATATAAAATTTTTTCAGGAGGAAAACCTGCATACAATGCAAGTTTCACTTCATTGATGGAACTACAGTCAACATTGGCTCCCAATGATTTCACGAAACGCAGGATATTAATATTAGTAAGCGCTTTGCTTGCATAAAATATCACTACATCCTGATTACTAAATGCGTGTTTTAATTTGTTGTATTGTGCTGCAATTTTTTCGGCATGATAAACATATACCGGTGTTCCAAATTCATTCGCGATAGGCATAACTTTTTTTAGTTGAAACAAAAATAAATTTTAAAAAGAATTAATAAAAGTAGATATTAGGTAAATTTAGTGGAATCCGGTTTATGAGTTGTTGCCCTTAGTAGAAACCGGAGCTATATAAGGTTTATATCTGTATTCTATAACTTCTACAAAGGTTAAAAATAGTGATAATTGGAGAAAATAAAAATCCTATTCCGACCAGTATTGCTGCAGGTGTGGTATTCATTGAATGTACAGCCAGGAACAAATGCTGATTGAAAAACTTTTGTTGAAGATAACAACTAAAAGTAAAATTAATAACGTGCTGCCCGAACAACTGCTGATTCTGCATTTAGCTGAAGTTTGATTGTCAAGCCACACTTTCAGCAATATTTTTGTTGTGTGTAGTGCATTTTTACTCGCCTAACAATTTTTGGATTTCTGTCTGTAAAATTGGAAGGTGTCGAATTACAATTCCCCAAATTACATCATCTGAAACCGAGTCGTAACCATGAATTATTCTATTTCTTGTGTCAACAATTTTTCTGGAATTTGTGATTACAATCGTTTCGTCACGTTTTACAATGCGACTTAGGGCCTCACCAATAATTTCTATATTTCTTTCAACAGCTCTTTGTGTCCGTAAGTCACTTTGATATTTTATAAATTCCTTTGGTTTATCATTGAAGAAGCTTTCGATTTCCATAATGGCATTCAGAATATCATAAAACCATGATTTTATTTCATTGTCCATATAGAAGTTGTCTTTGTTTATTAACGGACTGCCTGAAGTATGGATTTCTTATCGCTTTCTCCTCTAATAAATCAACTGGTCTTTTGAGAATATCCTGTAATGAAAATTTGAAGTCGAAATAGTTGTCAGCATAGTCTTCAACTGCAATATTGGAAAAATCTACAATTAGATCAATGTCACTTTCCTTATTAAAATTGTCTGTCAAAGCAGAACCAAAAACATATAAGCTTTTAACCTTGTGAATTTTACAAAGTTTAACGATATCAGATGTATATATTTCAAGGCTGTTCATTTGTAAAGTATGATGAAGTCAAATTTACAAATTTTTGGGGAAGTATTGTTTTTCGATCGAATTTTGTGGAGTCGCTAAGCGCATTACACACAACACTAAATTTACCGAAGAACCTAAAACTATTTCCTTTTGAACTTCAAACTTTTCGGATCATAAACTTTATTTCTGTATTTTTTACCAACTGCAATTCTTTTTTGATTGTGAAGCCACAA
>CAJDUV010000007.1_pt1 | contig 13767 bp, 13 predicted proteins | sample 7391201 | NCBI WGS metagenome assembly CAJDUV01 (sample SAMEA7055680, study PRJEB34461) | soil metagenome | biome: terrestrial ecosystem; feature: Peninsula; material: soil | place: Antarctica | collected 2016 | reverse complement strand
AGAAAAGGCTAAAATGATCTCTGACCTTGAGTTGATGGTGAGCCACAACAAAATGTTTTTCTCCAATAAGAATTCGTGATTTTATTAATAGAAGTCTCTCTATTTCTTATCGGAAGATCAACTTTATTTATGGAATTTCTTTTCTTTTGAAAAAGAGAATTCATATTGTGCAAGAGATAAAACAGGGAATCATTTAGTTTGAAAAGATTCACTAATTTACTCCAGACTATAAAACCTTAGTAGATGAGGATTCGTTATTACATTCAACCTTATTACATTTTCTTGGATAATTATAAAAGCTTTCATTTATTTTGAATGGGACGGAATAAGATAATTCAATATGGAAATAAGGAAGAATTTTTTTAAGAATTTTCCTACTTAAGTTTAAAGGCAATAAGTTCTACATCTCAGTGGCTATTAAGTGTTTTTTCCTATAAAAGCGAAAAGGGAAATGACCGTCTTTTTTTTGGTTTTTCGATTTCACTTTATCAATCGTTGTTTAAATCTAATTCAGCAATTATGCTGCTGTAGTGCAAAGCATGGATCATTGATTTGAAAAACCTACCAATTTATCTCTTGCTAATCAAAGTTAAATTGAATCAAATCAATGAACCTTCATTAAATTTGCAGATAAGAACCCCAAACCCAAATAATGGATAATAATACTTCGCTGGCAGCCATCAGAAAAGTGTATCAATTACAATCTCTTTTAGAAAGCGAGGTGGATAATAATCCGATAAAGCAGTTTGAAACCTGGTGGCAGCAAGCTATTGAAAGTAAAATTGAAGAACCGAATGCAATGACACTTGCCACAAGTACAAAGTCTGCAAGGCCTTCGGCGCGAACAGTTTTGTTGAAAGGCATACACGAATCAGGTTTTGTTTTTTTTACAAATTACAAAAGCAGAAAAGGAAAAGAAATTGAAGAAAATCCCTTTGTGTCTTTATTGTTTTTTTGGAAAGAGATGGAACGTCAGGTGAGAATTGAGGGAGTTATAAAAAAAGTATCTGCCGAAGAAAGTGATCAGTATTTTTCTTCGAGGCCAAGAGAGAGCCGTATAGGCGCCTGGTGTTCTCCTCAAAGTTCTGTAATTGAAAACAGGGAATATCTTCAGCAAAATAAAAAGAAGTACAACTCACAATTTGAAAGTGAAGAGATCCCACGCCCCGAATTTTGGGGTGGATATATCGTGGTACCTGAACGAATGGAATTCTGGCAGGGCAGGCCCGGCAGGCTTCATGACAGATTGCTCTATTCTTTAAATAAAAATAATTTGTGGAAAATAGAAAGGTTGGCACCCTAATTTTACGCTTCTTTCTTATCTGTTTGTCCTTCTTTTGTTTGTCCTTCTTTTGTAGATTTTGTTTTTACACTTGCAGGCCTTGTTTTACCAAATGATCCTTTAAATATTTTTCCTTTTTTGGTCTTTTTATCTCCGCGTCCCATTTAAATTGATGATTTTTAGTTATTGAATACTTGAATGATAATAAAAAAAGCAAGATACATCAATGCATCTTGCTTTGAGAAATTTTTACGAAAATCAGATTTTCGACGATAATTCTTTCCCTGCTTTAAATTTAGCTACTTTTTTAGCTTTAATTTTAATAACAGCGCCGGTTTGTGGATTGCGTCCGTTGCGTGCAGCTCTTTTGCTCACAGAAAAAGTTCCAAAACCTACAAGTGTCACTTTTCCACCGCCTTTCAGGGTTTTAGTAACTGCTTGGGTAAAAGAATCTAGAGCAGCGTTAGCTTGTGTTTTGGTAACTCCTGCATCGTCGGCCATCTTGGCGATTAATTCAGCTTTGTTCATAATAATTTGTTTGATTTTTTTAACAGCAACAAATATATAAGGTTTTTCAATGCAATAATATTTTTAAGCACTTTTTTTTTAAACGTTTTTTACCTGAAATCCGCAGGTAGTAAGGTTTTTAACGTTCATAAGTAAATTTACCATCAAATCAGGAGACCTTATTTTCCTCTGTAGGTCAATGTGGTAAAGGATATTAGTTAAATTATTAGTGAAATTACCATTGGAATGCGTACATAAATCTTTTTAAATTGACGTAAAATTCTTTAACCGTAATTCAATATCAGTCCACACTTTTGAGAAGGCTGGAAAAATAAACCGCGTGATCGCCCCATTTTTTGGTCGCTTCTTCTCTTTTCAATGGTTCTGTATTTTTAAGAAAACCTTCATAATCATTTTTTGAAGTGCATAAAAGTTGAAGAGTAAAAGTTTTTCCATCAGTTTCGTCATGCCCAAGCAGTTGGCAAAAATGATATTCATTAACATAACCGGAAGCCATTATTTCAGGAATATTAATTTTCTTTTGCCAGATCAGCCATTCCTCCAAAGTTTCGTGATCAACCTTTGTGGTAGTATTGTGGATGTACATTTTTTCTGTTTTAAAATTACTATTGCTTTTGTTGAGGCTGGTACTTAAATTTTTGGGTAAGTATTATAATTTCAATTTAAGATAGACAGGGCAATGGTCACTATGTTTTATCTGTGGGAAAATCTTTACATCCTTTATCTGGTCCAGCAAATTATCAGTTACATTAATGTAATCAATTCTCCAGCCTTTATTTTCTAACCGGGTACTGGGCCGCATTACATTCCACCAGGAATATTGTCCTGTTTCTTTATTCAAATGCCTGAAGCCATCTACAAATCCATTTTCTAAAAACTTGTCGAACCATGCTCTTTCTTCAGGCAAAAAGCCGGTTGATTTTTTATTGCTTTTTGGATTGTGAATGTCAATTTCTTCATGCGCAATATTGTAGTCGCCGCAAACAATTATTTTATTTCTTGTTTTTTTTAAATCGTTTAGGTAATCTAAAAATTCGTCCATCCAAATGTATTTGTATGATTGCCGGAGTTCTCCGCTTGTTCCTGAAGGAAAGTATGCATTAATCAATGTAAGATTCCCATAGTCTGCCCTGATTACCCTTCCTTCAAAATCGCTTTGATTATTGCTGTGGCCATACTGCATATTGTCTGGAAGCAGTTTGCTCAAAATGCCTACTCCGCTATAACCTTTCTTTTGCGCACAAAAAAAATAAGGTCTGTAACCCGCTGATTCAAAAGAGGCAAAATCCATATCAGACTCCTGCGCTTTCACTTCCTGCAGGCATATTATATCTGCAGGATCTGTGTTGAGCCAATCCATAAACCCTTTTTTTATTGCGGATCTTATTCCGTTTACATTGTAAGAAATAATGCGCATATCCATAGAGGGAAATTTTAAAATTACTAAAAATAATTCCAAAGAACAGAACACGGATTGTGATTTGCAAAACAAAAATAGATAGAAATAAAAGAACAAAAGTCAATGGGTTCAATTCAAAAATTCACATTGGTTGCACACCTTAAAAACTTCGTCCCAATATTTGAAACACTTTTTTCCAAGTTTGGCAACCATCAATAAGAAGGGCATTTTGAAATACACACAGAACAAAGTCAATCTGATTTCAACGAGCCAATAATATGATAAAGATCGCTGAAATGCACTCGTGAACCTTTGGATTGAAAATTGAAAAATGTAAGGATTATAAACCTGAATCATCAAATATTTTAAACTTCATAATCCAATTGTGGCCTTAGCCACCGTTCCGCTTCATCCAAAGGCATTTTTTTTCTTTTTGCATAATCTTCAACCTGGTCTTTTGACACTTTTCCTATTCCAAAATACTTGCTTTCAGGATTTGCAAAATACCATCCACAAACAGATGGGGCAGGATACATGGCCAGCGATTCGGTCAAAGTAATGCCAGCATTCCTGGTGGCATCCAGTAATTGAAAAAGTTTGTATTTCTCAGTATGATCAGGGCAAGCCGGGTATCCGGGTGCGGGGCGTATTCCTAAGTATTTTTCTTCAATTAATTCTTTAGAAGATAACTTTTCTTCCTTAGCGTAACCCCAGTATTCCTTTCTGACTTTTTCATGCAGCAATTCTGCAAATGCTTCAGCAAGCCTGTCGGCTAAGGCTTGTAACATGATCTTGCTGTAATCATCAAACTCTTTATTGAACCTTTCTATATGTGGCTCAAGCCCGTGAATGCTAACTGCAAATGCTCCTAAATAATCAGGTAATCCTTTCTTTTTAAATGGTTTTATAAAATCCGCTAAGGAAAAATTAGGTTGCCCGGGCGCTTTCTTTATTTGCTGCCGTAAAAATTCCAGGTTATAATTTTTCCCGGTAACATCGTGTACCTCAATAGAATCTTCACCGTTGGAGTTAGCTTCCCAAAAGCCTACAACTCCTTTTGCAATTAACCATTTTTCTTTTATTAAATTTTTTAGGAAGGCCTGTGCTTCTTCATAAAGTTTTGTGGCTGCTTCTCCTATTTTTGGGTCTGATAAAATTTGAGGAAATTTTCCATGCATTTCCCACGCAATAAAAAATGGTTGCCAATCTAAGTATTCATAAATTTCGTTAAGGTCATAATTATCAAAAACTTTTACCCCTGTAAAAGATGGTTTTGCCGGAGTAAAATGATCCCAATCAACTACCGATTTATTTTTTTGTGCATCAGGAAATGATAACATGGCTTTTGCTGATCTTTTATTACCAAAGTCTTTTTTTAGTTTTTCATATTCTGTTTTTATCCCTGATAAAAAATCCGCTTTGGTTTCTTTGTTTAATAAACTACCCGCTACTGTTACGCTTCTCGAAGCATCAAGCACATGAATAACGCCGTTATCGAATTCAGGCGCTATTCTAACGGCGGTGTGTAAACGCGAAGTAGTGGCTCCGCCAATCAAAAGTGGAATGGTAACATTATTCCTTTTCATCTCACGGGCTACGTGCACCATTTCATCAAGCGAAGGTGTAATAAGCCCGCTAAGCCCAATCATAGCAACATCTTTTTCTTTGGCTACCTGCAATATTTTATCCGCGGGAACCATTACCCCAAGATCAATTACCTCGTAGCCATTACAGCCAAGTACCACACCAACAATATTTTTACCAATATCGTGTACATCACCCTTTACTGTAGCCATTAATATTTTTGCAGGGCCGGAGCCTTCTACATTTAATATTCCCGCTTCAATGTTCGCTTGTTTTGTTTTTTCTTTTTCGGCCTCAATGAATGGGAATAAATAATTCACGCTTTTTTTCATAACGCGTGCGCTTTTTACTACCTGCGGCAAAAACATTTTTCCGCTTCCGAAAAGGTCACCTACGACGTTCATTCCATCCATCAGAGGCCCTTCAATTACGTCTAAAGGTTTCGGATATTTTTGCCGTGCTTCCTCAGTATCTTCTTCAATATAATCGGTAATTCCATTTACTAACGCATGACTTAAACGTGTTTGTACATCTTCTTTTCTCCATGCTTCATCTTTTACAATTTCCTTTCCTTTTGCTTTTACTGTTTCCGCAAACGCTAATAATCTATCGGTTGAATCTTCTTTACGATTAAGAATTACGTCTTCACATAATTCTTTTAAAACAGGATCTATATTTTCGTAAATCTGCAATGCGCCGGCATTTACAATACCCATATCCATACCCGCTTTTATAGCGTGGTATAAAAAGACCGCATGCATCGCTTCTCTTACAGTGTCGTTGCCGCGAAAAGAAAAAGACACATTACTTACACCACCACTTATTTTTGTAAGCGGCATTATTCTTTTTATTTCCCGTGTTGCTTCTATAAAATCTACGCCATAATTATTGTGCTCTTCGATGCCGGTTGCTATCGCAAAAATGTTAGGGTCAAAAATGATATCTTCTGGTTTATAGTCAGCTTGTTCAGTTAAGATTTTATATGCGCGTTTGCATATTTCTACTTTACGTTCTATAGTATCTGCCTGTCCTTTTTCATCAAACGCCATTACTACAACGGCTGCGCCAAAGCTTTTGCAAACCGATGCCTGCTCCAAAAATTTTTCTTCACCCTCTTTCATCGAAATAGAATTGACAATACATTTCCCCTGCACGCATTTTAGTCCCGCTTCTATAATGGTGAATTTGGAAGAATCTATCATTACCGGAATTTTTGCTATGTCGGGCTCCGCCTGTAATAAATTCAAAAATGTGGTCATTGCTTTTTCGCTGTCCAGCAAGGCATCATCCATGTTTACATCCAATACCTGGGCGCCGCCTTCTACCTGATGACGTGCAACTGATAAGGCTTCTTCAAAATTGCCACTTCTTATTAATCTGGCAAATTTTTTAGAACCGGTAACATTTGTGCGCTCACCAATATTGATGAAAAGCGTTTCAGGCCGCACTACAAGTGCTTCCAAACCTGAAAGCCGTAAATAGGGTTTAATAGTTTTTGTTGCTGACATTTTTATTTTGTTTTACCGGGAATTCTAAATCCAATAGGATTCCGCGGTTTGTTTTCCTGTATTAGTAATTTTTTTAAATACGCAAATATTGTTTTTATTTCTTCATCATTTTTTACCAGGTGATGTTCTATTTTTTCAATCTTCATCCAAAGATCTTTGTTATCTAAAATGAGTTGTTTCATTTTTGTAAACAAACGGATAATTTGGATGTTTACCTGTATTGCAGTTTCAGAATTTAGTACACTTGATAACATGGCTACTCCCTGTTCTGTGAAAGCATTAGGTAAGTACTTAGAGTGCCTTCCTTTCTCTAAGGTCGCAAATTGCGACCTTAGAGAATTGTATTCTTCCCGTGTTGCCTTAAACATAAAATCTTTGGGAAACCTTGTTGCATTTCTTTTTACAACTTCATTCAAACGCTTTACTTCAACCCCATACATTTCTGCTAAATCCCTATCCAACATTACTTTCAGCCCTCTAGTTACATAAATTTTTTCCAGGATTGTTTCTTCCGCCACTTTGGTAGTTGGCAAATTTGATTTTGGCATTTCTGTCTTTTTTAATGTTAGATGAGAAATCCGTCTTTTGCCTTATCTCACTTATTTCAACCTATTAACTTGATATGGCATTTTGGAATATCAAATCTATCTTGAAGTCGCAATTTGCGACTTCAAGATTCTATGCTTTCATTGTTTCCAATTCTTCCTCCATCACCGGCAATTTTCTCGCTTCATATTTCTTCACCTGCTCAGCAATATGCTTTATATGTTCCGGCGTTGTTCCGCAACATCCGCCTACAATATTTACAAAACCTTCACGCGCCCAGTCTTCTAAAATATGTGCGGTTTCATCCGGTTGTTCATCATATTCTCCAAATGCATTGGGCAAGCCTGCATTGGGATATGCTGATGTATAACAACTTGCTATCTGGCTTAATTCTTCAATGTGCGGACGCATTTCTTTTGCTCCAAGCGCACAATTTAATCCTATGCTCAAGGGATTAGCATGCGATACAGAAATATAGAATGCTTCCAAAGTTTGTCCGCTCAAAGTTCTTCCGCTGGCGTCAGTTATGGTCCCGCTGATCATTATAGGCAATTCTTGCTTTTTAGTATCTCTGAAATATTTTTTTATCGCGTAAATCGCTGCTTTTGCATTAAGCGTGTCAAAAATAGTTTCTACTAAAAGAAGATCAACTCCACCATCTACCAATCCTCTTATTTGCTCATAATATGCATTCGCCACTTCATCAAAAGTAACCGTGCGAAAACCAGGATTATTTACATCAGGCGACAGGCTTAAAGTTTTGTTGAGAGGGCCGATAGCGCCTGCGATAAACCTTACCTCTTTCTGCGCTTGTGGTGAGGGAACACGGCTGAGGGAAGAAGACAAAAATTCATCAACTGCTTTTCTTGCACATTGTGCCGCGGCTACATTTAATTCGTATGCTATGGATTGCAAATCATAATCAGTTTGTGCAATGGAAGTGCTGCTAAATGTATTGGTTTCAATAATATCTGCACCGGCTTTGAGATATTCATTATGGATTGCCTGGATTATTTGTGGCTGTGTAATGCTGAGAAGGTCATTATTTCCTCTTAAATCTTTATGCCAATCTTTAAATCTTTCTCCACGAAAATCTTTTTCTTCCAGTTTGTATTGCTGAATCATCGTGCCCATTGCGCCATCTATTATTAATATTCGTTCATTGAGATACTCATGAATTGTTTTTTTCATTAACTAATTATTTAGGTAGGTTTTTTTATTTCTGCAATTATTTTTATAGGAGGCTTTTTTAGGGAGTGTCTGAGCCATAAAAATCCTAATATTCCTGAAGCCAATGATGCCAGCAGAATGGAAATCTTTGATTCAGTAATTGTTTCGGCATGATCATAAGCTAATAAAGTGATAAAAATAGACATGGTAAATCCAATACCTGCGAGGAAGCCGATTCCTAAAACCTGCTTCCATGTTAATCCTTTTGGTAATGTGGAAATGCCGAGTATTACAGCTAAAAAACTGAATAAAATCACACCAGCAGGCTTGCCAATAATTAATCCTGCAAAAATACCTATGCTGCCGGGAGCGGCCAGACCTGTATCCCAGTTATTTCCAAAAACGATAGCTGTATTTGCCAGGGCAAAAAGAGGTAGAATAATGATAGATACAGGTTTATGAAGCCAATCCTGCAAAATGTAGGAAAGTGAAGTTTTTTCACCTTTTCCAAAAGGAATGGCGAATGCAAGTAAAATACCCGCAAGAGTGGCATGCACACCTGAGTGTAACATGAAGTACCACATAAAAATGCCTCCAATTAAATAAACGAGTAAGTAATTAATTTTTAATTTGTTCAATACCATTAAAACTCCAAAAATAAAAACAACAATGAATAAATTAAATAATGATAATGAGGTGGTATAAAAAATGGCAATTACAAGGATAGCTCCGAGGTCATCTATCACAGCAATAGCAGTCAATAATATTTTCAGGGATGAAGGAATACGACTTCCGAGGAGAGAAAGCACACCAATTGCGAAGGCGATATCTGTTGCCATTGGAATGCCGGCTCCCGCCTGTGTAGGAGTACCATAATTAAAGAATGTGAAGATAGCAGCAGGGATCAACATTCCACCAACTGCAGCAAAAACCGGAAGCAATGCATTTTTTAGGTTGGAAAGCTCACCAACGAATATTTCCCTTTTTAATTCGAGCCCTATGAGAAAAAAGAATATGGCCATTAAGCCTTCATTGATCCAGTTTTCTGTTGAAAGGCCTGCTATTTGATAATGCCATATGCCAAGGTAAGATTCCTGGATAGATGAGTTGGCAAGCAGTAAAGAAATAATGGTACACAAAATAAGAAGAACGCCTCCTTTTTCGCTTTCAAAAAATTCGTGGAATAGTTTTGTAATACTCATTTCATTTATAATCGTTAATAAGGAGAAATTTCCTTAATAAAGGGCAAAGCTTGTAAATAAAAGTGAAGTAAAAACGAAATTGAAATCCTGTAGATTGGGCAGAATGTTTTCGTTTATTAGTTCAGTTAAATAGACAACTTTAGATAATTTCCGGGCCGAACAATAAACAAATCCGCCTGAAACGCTGTAAAATTAATGTAATGGCGCAATATTGCAAAATGGAATATAAAAAACTATCGTTTGGCAGAATCCTGCAGCTCTTCCTCATCCTTTAATTTTTTTGCATATTTGCCAATGGTAAGTCCCTGCCCGATAATGGAAAATAATACTACGATATAAGTAATTGAAACTAACATATCACCATACATATATTTTGGAACCGCTAAAGCGAGAGCAACGGAAATGCCTCCCCGCAGTGCTCCCCAGGTGAGGATCGGGATCGTGTTTTTTTCGAAAGGCCTCTTATTTTTCAAAACTATTATGGGAAGCCATACAGAAATATACCGCGCGAATAGCACAATAACAATAGTAATACATCCCATCAAGAGCAAAGTCATATTAAATGGGATAATCAACATTTCAAATCCAATTAAAAGAAATAAAATCGCATTCATTACTTCATCTATCATTTCCCAAAATTTCCCAATATAGTCACGGGAAGTATCGCTTACTACCACATCCATGCTTTTATTACCTGTAATGAGGCCCGCTATTACCATGGCTAATGGACCGCTGACTGATAGATTTTCTGCAAGCAGATATCCACCCATCACTATCGCAAGTGTAGTCATCACTTGTACTATATAGTTGTCAATAGAGCGGAGAACAAGGTATCCTATTTGTCCTAATAACCAGCCAAGAAGCAAGCCACCACCGGTTTCTCTGATAAATAGCCACGCGACATCCCATACCGTGGTATTTACCAAACCAATTTGGGCAATTTCATAAAAGGTGATAAATAGCACCACTCCAACACCGTCATTAAACAGGCTTTCCCCGCTGATTCTTGCCTCAAGAGCTACCGGAATTTTTGCTTTTTTTAAAATAGCGGTTACGGCAATAGGGTCGGTAGGAGAAATCAACGCTCCAAATAATAAACAGTAAAGTAAATTAACTGAAAGGCCAAAAAGGATAGTAAGGGCATATAAAAGCAAACCAACCACCAGGGTAGAAATGAGTACTCCAATGGTGGAAAAAGTAATGATGGTAGTTCTTTCTTTTTTTAATTTTTTTGCATCTATTTGAATGGCTGCGGCAAATAATAAAAAGCTCAGCATTACTTTCAGTACTGCTGTTTGAAAATCAATAGCGCCAAGAGCTTCAGTCGTTTTAAAAAAGAATGTAGGGAAAATATAGCCGATACCAACCACCAACAATGAGGCGATAAGGGAAATAAGCATGATGCCTATAGTTCCCGGGAGCTTGAAAAACCGGTGATTGATGTAGCCAAAAATAGCCGCCAATACAATGATGACGGTTATGATATTGTATATTTCCATTAAATTTTTTAGAAAAAATAGCGCCTAATAAAGAAAAATTAAAAATGAATTAAAAAATTTTTTTAAGATTTACGTTGATGGATGATTTCGGAGAAAACGACTAAATTATTTACAGCAATCCTTTTCCCTGATAAAAATTGATTTGAATAGCTTCCATAAAAAAACGCCAATATTGTGTACGAACGTCATTGTAATTTTTTATTAATGAGAATGTGAAGTTACTTATTCATGCTTTTTATATGTTCCATTGTTGAATTAGACATTTTCCAATTCAAAAATTGGATCAATCAATGTTCCTGCAGGTAATTCAAAAACCGGGTCAATAATTCCATCCCGGAGGTCATAAACCCAGCCATGCAAATGAGGTATGTGATCGTGCTTCCAGGCATTTTGAATAATGGAAGTTTTTGCAAGGTTCATTACTTGTTCTTTTACATTCAATTGGGTAAGCAGGTGATGTTTTTCTGCATGGGTTGGCAGCGTATTTATCTCTTCTTCGTGCAGCTTATATACGTCTTTAATATTCCGTATCCATTGATCCATAAGTCCATAACTTTTGTGCTCCATAGCTGCCGAAACGCCACCGCAATTGTGATGGCCACAAACGATTACGTGCCTTACTTTTAAAATTTCAACTGCAAACTGGAGTACGCTCAGCATATTAAGATCAGTATGGATCACCATGTTGGAAATATTGCGATGTACAAATATTTCGCCGGGTTGTGTACCCGTAATCCTATCTGCAGGTACCCTGCTGTCGCTGCATCCTATCCATAATATTTCCGGCTTTTGTAATTCAATAAGCCTTGTAAAATAATTGGGATCTTCATTGATCTGTGTTGAAGCCCATTCCTTGTTTTTTTCTAAAAGTTTTCTGTATGCATCCATTTTATTGTGTTTTGTTTTTGGAAATCAGGTGGCAGGTAGCAAGTATCAATTGTTACATATTCAATCCTCCACAGATACTTATCACTTGCCCTGTAATATATGAACTCATGTCGCTTGCAAGAAAAAGTGAAACATTTGCTATTTCATCTGCGCTTCCAAAGCGGCCCAAAGGTATTTTTTCTAAGAATGTTTTCGCCGAATCCCCTTCTTTCAGGTAATTCGTCATATCTGTCTCTACAAAGCCGGGTGCGATAGCATTACATCTTATATTTCTGCTGCCCAATTCCGCTGCTATTGATTTTGTGAACCCAATAATTCCAGCTTTACTTGCTGCATAGCTGCTTTGACCTGCATTTCCCCTCATCCCAATTATCGAACTCATGTTGATGATGCTTCCTTTGCGTGCTTTCATCATTGGTTTTATCACCTGTTTAGTCATATTGAATACACTTGTGAGATTGGTGTTGATTACTTCATTCCATTGCTCCGGAGTCATTCTAAGCAAAAGATTATCCTTTGAAATTCCCGCATTGTTTACACAAATATCTATAGTTCCAAATACTTTTTGAACTTCATTTACCAAATTTTCACATTCGTTATAATTAGAGGCATTACTCTTGTAGGCTTTCGCATTTATACCAAAGGATTTTAATTTTTCTACTAATGCATTTGCTTTTTCATCGCTACTTACATATGTAAAAGCAATGTGCGCGCCATTTTCGGCAAATTTTAATGCAATGGCTTCGCCTATTCCACGGCTTCCGCCGGTTACTATAGCCACTTTATTTTCCAATAATTTCATAAAATAATTTTGTCAATTTTCTAATGATACTTTATGCAAATTAAATACGTGCAGTTTATTTTTACAGAAAAATTTTATAAAAATTGGCTGATTATTTTTTTTCCTTTCTTTTAAATCTTTAAAAAATTTCAATTCGTTCATATTTAATCCATCCTTTTAGCCGTTCTTATTTTTTCAAATATTATCCTTTCTGATTGGCTTCAAATACCCTTATAAAATTACCTCCTAATATTTTGAAAATATCTTCTTTTGAATAACCGAGTTTTACGAGCTCTTTTGTTATCATAGGATATTTGGTCACATCTGTGAGAACCTTAGGAGTAACTGAAATTCCATCAAAATCACCACCAAGGCCAACGTGATCAATACCGGCAAGTTTGATGATGTGCTCCATGTGGTCGAATAATAAATGAAAAGGAGCCTGCATAGCCTCTACTTCTTTGGGATATTTTTTTGCAATCATGTCGTCTGCAATAAAATCCTTTATCCCTGATTTTATAAGAGCTTTTGTTTCTTCTTTGTGTTTCCTGATAAATTCTTTTTGTTTTGCGCCGATGCTCCTATCAAGAAATACAGGATAAAAATTCAGGTCAATAACGCCTCCATTTTTGCCTACTGCTTTTATCTGATCATCTTTTAAATTTCTAAAAACAGGGCACAACGAATAAGCATCACTGTGAGAGACCAAAACAGGTTTTGTAGAAGTATTGATTGCATCCCAAAAGGTTTGATCTCCAACGTGGCTTAAGTCCACCATCATACCTAATTGATTCATACGCTCTACAACTTTTTTACCAAAATTATTCAATCCTTTTTTCTGAGATGTGGAATCAATAATGCCATTTTTCCGTTGATTTCCTGATTCATATTCTGCGCTGGTAGCCCATGAATTATTATTATTCCAGGTAAGGGTCATATACCTTACGCCGCGATTGTATAAGCTGTCTAATTTATCTAAATCATCTTCTATCATATGACCGCCTTCCACACCCATCATGGAAGCAAGCTTGTGTTCTTTTACTGCTTGCTGAAGCTCCTCAGGCGTAGTTACAATCATCATTTTTGAAGGATTTCGTTTCACCCATGCATACAGGGTGTCGATCTCCCGGTTAGCAAAAAGGAAAGGATTTTTTTGTTTGCCATCACAGAAAATAGAGAATACCTGCACATCCAAACCGCCTTCCAACATACGGTTAAGATCGCTGTGTGTTTTGCCTGTAAGGTCTTCATCAAAGCGATAGCCTCTTTCGATGCAGGCGCTGATGATGTCATTATGCGTATCACATACAATAGCTTCTGCATGTATTTTCTTGTACAATTGTGATTTAGAAGTAGAAGAGATTAAAACTGTAATTATAA
>CAJDUV010000010.1_pt1 | contig 13884 bp, 11 predicted proteins | sample 7391201 | NCBI WGS metagenome assembly CAJDUV01 (sample SAMEA7055680, study PRJEB34461) | soil metagenome | biome: terrestrial ecosystem; feature: Peninsula; material: soil | place: Antarctica | collected 2016 | reverse complement strand
CTGAAACCCCCTTCATTGGTTCGTTTATAATATTCTTTATTAAAACGGTTATCCATTCTTAATCCCAGGCGGGCCTCTATCAATCTGAATTGAACACTTTGAAAACCCGATGCAGGAATTAATAAATTTCTGAATTCTAAGAAATCCAGCGGAGTCATGGAGTCCAGCAAAGTAATTTGTTGCGTTAATAATTCCAATATCTTAATGATGCGGTTCATGCGATGGCGCACCAGATTTAAATCTTCAGAATTATCATCAATTTTTTCTTTACTAAATACTTCCACAACAAAATCAAGTTCGAAAAGAATTAGTTTAAACCACAATTCATAAGCCTGGTGAATAATAATAAAAAACATTTCGTCATGCGCTTTTTCATTTCCTTCTTTTGCACTTTCAGGAAATTGTGCACCGAGAATTTTATCTAAATGCAGGTAATCGTTGTAGTATATCGCTTTTTGCGGCATGGAAATTATTTTTTGAGAATTTCAAATTTAATCCGAAATCTTTTATGTTCTTTACCAGGAACGAAATGAATAAAATTGCATTAATTTCATTTTTTATATTTGTTGATCCTTCCATTAAAAAGTATTTTATTAAAGATTATTTATGAAGAAAAATATGCTTTTTATTTCACTGTCATTTGTTATCTCCATTATAATTTTTTCATGCAGCCCAAAGCTGGCGCCTATTGTAAATACGGGCGCTGCCAATACATCATTTGCTCATCCTGCATGGAGTGAACAAAGTAATATTTATGAAGTAAATGTGCGCCAGTATTCACAGGCAGGAACATTTAAAGAGTTTGAAAAAAGCCTTCCCCGGTTAAAAGAAATGGGTGTTGAAATTTTATGGTTTATGCCAATAACTCCAATTGGGATTAAAGATAGAAAAGAAAATTCTTCTGAATTAGGAAGCTATTACGCTGTTAGAAATTATAAAGAAATTAATCCTGAATTTGGTACAATGGAGGATTGGAAAGAACTGGTGCAACACGCCCACAGCCTGGGTTTTAAAGTGTTAACCGATTGGGTTGCCAACCATAGTGCACCCGATAATCCCTGGATGAAAAACCATCCTGATTTTTATTCAAAAGATTCTTCCGGAAATATTATTTCTCCTTACGACTGGACGGATACCTACGACTGGACGGATACCCGCAAATTGAATTATGGCAACAATGAGTTGAGGGACTCTATGATAGAGGCAATGAAATACTGGATCAATGAAACCAAAATAGATGGCTTCAGGTGCGATGTTGCCGCAGACGTGCCTGCCGACTTTTGGAAACAATGTATAACAGAATTAAAAAAAATTAAAAATGTATTCATGCTGGCTGAAGGTGAAAGCCCTGAGCTGCACTATGCAGGTTTTGATGCTACTTATGCATGGAGTGTAATGGGGCCTATGGCTGATGTTTATTCGGGTAAACATTCTGTTGAATATTTCGATTCGGTGTTGAACCATAATATATCTGATTTTCCTAAAAATGCCTACAGGTTGTATTTTACTACCAATCACGATGAAAATAGCTGGAATGGAACTGAATTTGAAAAATATGGTGATGCTTATAAAACTTTTGCGGTATTTACTCAAACCATGTACCAGGGCATTCCATTAATTTATAGTGGCCAGGAGGAGCCAAATAAAAAGAGATTAAAGTTCTTTGTGAAGGACCCGATTGTATGGAATAAATATGAAATGGCTCCTTTTTATAGTGCGCTGCTTCATCTTCGCGAACGTAACCCGGCATTAGCAGCTGATGCGGGTTATAAAAAATTAGCTACTGCAAATGATGTAGCTATTTTTTCATTTATAAGGCAAAAGGGCAAACATAAAGTAGCCGTAATTTTAAATCTTTCTAATCAACCTCAACAGTTTACTATTAAAGAAAAAGACATTTATGGTCATCCTAATAATGTGTTTACAAACGTAAAAGAAGAGATAGGTAAGAACCATGTCTATAGCATGCAGCCTTGGGGATATTTAGTGTATGAGTATTAAATCAGGGTTTAAAATCGTTTTGAAATTGAATATAACAATTTGTACACCCATTTTATTTTTACAACATTGCATCGGTAACCAGAAAGAGCCACATTCAAAGATGTCATTTGCTGAAGAATAGGAGAAATTTATCAGATTCTACTAAAAAACTTTGGAAAAAATAAGCCAATAAGGTTGACTTTTTTTGAAGAAACAATCTACTAAGGTTAAAGTAGAAATTTCAATCATTAAATAAATTTGTTGATCAATTAAATTTATATCAACCGCTTATTGTAGGCACTTTTGTTGCGACTCAAAGGTGAGAGTTTTCAAATGCACCCTTACTTCACCATACCTTTAATTTCCTGCAGTTTCAATAGTGCTTCTACAGGTGTCAAACGATTGATATCAACAGAATCCAGTATTTTTCTAATGTCTTCGAATGCCTGTGAATGTGCATCAAAAATACTCAATTGCATTTGAGGTGCATTTAGTTGCCGAAGCTTTTCGCTGATATTCCTTTTTGTTTTCGAAGATCCGGTTTCTTCTTCGGCAACATCCACATGTTTCGATTCCAATTGTTTTAAAATCTCATTCGCTCTATCAATTAATGATGGAGGCATACCGGCCATTTTTGCTACATGAATACCGAAACTATGAATGCTTCCGCCGGCAACTAATTTTCTCAAAAAAATGATTTGATTGCCTGCTTCTTTATTAGAAACATGGAAATTTTTAACGCGCTCAAATTTATTTTCCAATTCGTTTAGTTCGTGATAATGCGTGGCAAATAATGTTTTGGGCGCATGAGGCGAATGATGTAAATGTTCTACAATACTCCATGCAATTGAAATGCCGTCATACGTAGAAGTACCTCTTCCTATCTCATCTAAAAGGATTAAACTGCGTGATGTAATATTATTAATGATACTTGCTGTCTCATTCATTTCCACCATAAAAGTACTTTCGCCGCTACTCAGATTATCGCTGGCGCCTACGCGGGTGAAAATTTTATCAGTTAAAGGAATTCTTGCATCTTCGGCGGGAACGAAACTTCCCATGTGAGACATCAGAGTGATTAATGCAGCCTGTCGCAGAATGGCGCTTTTACCACTCATATTGGGGCCTGTCAAAATGATTATTTGTTGCGATTGAGGGTCAAGAAAAATATCATTTGCAATATAACTTTCACCCTGTGGTAAGTTTTGTTCAATTACAGGATGGCGGCTTTCTTTTAAGTCAAGCTCAAGCCCGGTGTGCAATGCAGGTTTTTTGTATTTAAAATGCAATGCGTTGTTTGCAAAACAAGTCAGGCAGTCGAGCACTGCAAACACATGCCCGTTCAATTGCATGGCTGCAATATAGTCCTGCAATTCATTTAGTAATTGTTCAAAAATATTTTGTTCTAATTGAAGAATTTTATCCTCAGCGCCCATTATTTTTTCTTCATAATCCTTTAGTTCAGGAGTTATATATCTTTCTGCATTGGTTAACGTTTGCTTGCGCATCCAGGTTTGCGGTACTTTTTCTTTGTGTGTATTAGTTACTTCCAAATAATATCCAAACACATTATTAAACCCGATTTTCAATGAAGATATCCCGGTGATTTCAGATTCTTTCTGCTGCAACTTTAGCAGGTGCTCTTTACCGTTAGTAACAATGTCTTTTAATTCATCTAATTCTTCGTTTACTCCTTTAGCAATAATATTTCCTTTAGAAGCCGCTATGGGCGGGTTTTCTATTATTTCACGATACACTTTATCTGAAATGTATTGGCACGGGTTCAATGAGTCACCCAATCGTTTTAAATAGCTGTTGGAAGAAATACTGCACAATTCTTTTACCAGTTTCACTAATTTTAATCCTTTACCTATTTGTAATACCTCTCTTGGATTTATTTTTTTTAGAGGTATTTTACTTACCAGTCTTTCTATATCGCCGGCTTGTTTTATGTATTGGCCCATTTTTGCTTTATCATCCGGGTCTTTGATAAAGTATTCAACCAGGTCCAACCGCTCATTTATTTTTTTTATTTCGGTAAGAGGCAGCAGGAGCCATCGTTTCATTAACCTGGCGCCCATCGGTGAAACCGTGTTATCCAAAACTTTCAACAAGGAATTATTATTTTCGGGGTTACCAAGTAATTCCAGGTTTCGAATGGTGAACCTGTCCATCCATAAATAATCGCCTTTATCAATTCTTTGCAGTGATGTGATGTGCTGCAAGTGCGGATGTTCTGTATCTTTTAAATAGTGAAGAATAGCGCCTGCCGCAATGATGCCCACTTTCATATCTTCTACGCCAAATCCTTTAAGATTTAAAGTGCCAAAGTGTTTTAGTAAAGTCTCCTTTCCATATTGTTCTGTAAAAATCCATTCATCCAGAGTGTAAGTGTAAAATTTACTCCCAAAATAACTCTTAAAATTCTTTTGTTGATTTCGTTGAAAAATAACTTCTGCAGGATTAAGACTTTGTAATAATTTATCAGCGTATTCTTTATCGCCTTCTGCAATAAAAAATTCACCGGTGGATATATCTAAAAAAGAAATGCCCACTTTTTCATTCACGAAATGAATGCCGCATAAAAAATTGTTGTTGTTAATCTCAAGAAGTTTGTCGCTGGTAGCTACTCCTGGTGTGATCAATTCTGTAACGCCACGTTTTACAATTCCTTTTGCTTGTTTGGGATCTTCCAATTGGTCACAGATGGCCACCCGGTAGCCTGCTTTCACCAGTTTGTGCAGATAGGTATCCAATGCATGATGAGGAAAGCCTGCCAGCTCTAAAGCAGTTGCTGAAGCACTATTTCGTTTGGTTAAAGTAATTCCTAAAATTCGTGAGGCTGTTATAGCATCCTGTCCAAACGTTTCATAAAAATCGCCTACACGAAAAAGCAAAATCGCATCAGGGTATTTAGCCTTGATGGCGCTGTGCTGTTTCATTAAAGGAGTATCGTTGGTCATTTTAAATCTGCGATTTTATAGTTAATTAGAGAATTAGAGAATTAAACTATTTTTGCAAATTAATAGCCTTTTGATGAGAAAACTGAGTATGGATGAATTGAACCGGAAATCTGTTGATGAATTTAAAGTTGCGGAAAAATTTCCGGTGGTGGCAATTTTAGAAAATATTAGAAGCGCTTATAATGTGGGAAGCGTATTTCGCACCGCTGATGCTTTTTTGATAAAATCGGTTTTTATTACGGGCTATACCGCTAAGCCCCCACATAAAGAAATTACCAAAACAGCCCTGGGGGCGCAGGATTCAGTAGATTGGAAATATTTTGAAAATACAAAAGCGGCTATTGAGCATCTTAAACAAAATCATTATAAAATTTACGCTGTTGAACAGGTTGATGATAGCATTACGTTAGAGAATTTGTATAAACAATCTTTTGAAAAGATTGCTTTTATTTTTGGCAATGAAGTAACTGGTGTGGATCAGGAAATCATTTCATTATGTGATGGAAGTATTGAAATTCCGCAGTTTGGAATGAAACATTCGCTAAATATTTCTGTTGCAGCCGGAATTGTAATGTGGGAAACAGTAAAGGGATTTTTAAACTCCTAAACTAAACTTACTAAAAAAAATTAAATGAGAACCAGTATTGAAGATAGGAGGACAAACCCATTAAATATTCCTAAAGCCGGATTTTGCAATGAGGTATTAAGCTATTTTTCTTTGGTAAAATTTGCACATACTATTTTTGCAATGCCTTTCGCGTTGATTGGTTTTTTTTACGGTTTGAAAGTAATGAATTTTGAAATTAATCGTCCCTGGTGGGTTCTTTTACTTTTTGTCATATTGTGTATGGTTTTTGCACGAAGCGCCGCGATGGGTTTCAACCGGTATTTAGATGCTGAATTAGATGCTAAAAACCCAAGAACGTTAATTCGCGAAATCCCAAAGGGCATTATTACCAGGAGAAATGCGATGATCTTCGTGATTTTTAATTGCTTTGCATTTATCATTACCACTTATTTTATTAATGCGCTTTGTTTTGCATTATCGCCTATTGCATTATTTGTAATTCTTTTTTACAGTTATACCAAAAGGTTTACCGCAATGAGCCATTTTGTGTTGGGATTGGGTTTAAGCCTTTCGCCGATTGGCGCTTATATAGCTGTTACCGGCCAGTTTGCATTGGTACCGGTATTATTTTCGTTCTCTGTTTTGTTTTGGGTAAGTGGTTTCGATATTATTTATGCCTTACAGGATGAAGAGTTTGACAAAGAAAATAAATTGTTTTCAATTCCTTCCTGGCTTGGCACTGTAAACGCTTTATTTGTGAGTGAATATCTTCATCTTTTATCATGTGCATCTGTTTTTATGGCTGGTGTTTTAGGTCATTTTTCATGGTTTTATTGGGCTGGCGTAGCTGCATTTGCTTTCTTCCTCGTTTATCAGCATCAGTTAATAAAACCAAAAGATTTGTCAAAAGTGGATAAAGCATTTTTCAGCTCCAACGGTTTTGCTTCCGTGGCTTTTTGTGCTTTTGTATTATTGGATATATTTATTAAATACTAAAAGAGAAAACCAGTTTTTAATTATAAAATTGGTTTTGATCTCGCCGGAAAAATTCTTTTCAATATACCTTGATTGGAATCTAAAAGAAACTTAATAAAATGACAAATAGAAATAAGAAGATAAGAATAGCAATTGCAGGCATCGGTGGGGTAGGTGGCTATTTTGGCGGCCGGTTATCGCGATATTATGAAAACACCGGTGACATAGAAGTTATTTTTATTGCACGAGGAGAAAACGAAAAAGCCATCAGTCAAAACGGTTTGAGGGTTGAATACGCTAAAGGAAATTTTGTTACAAGGCCCAAATTAGTTACTTCAGATACTTCTAAGGTTGGTGTGGTGGATTATCTAATTTGTTGTGCAAAAAGTTATGACCTTGAACAAATGATGTTGGAACTTTCTCCTTGTATAGATAGAGCTACTGTAATTTTGCCGCTATTGAACGGGATAGACAGTTATGAAACAATAAAAAATATTTATCCTCAAAATGAAGTTTGGGAAGGCTGTGTTTATTTGGTTTCAAGGCTTACAGAACCAGGAATTGTGAAAGTAACCGGCAATATTAGTTTACTATTCTTTGGCTCAAATGAGGGAACTTATGAGAAATTAAACCAACTTGAAAAGATCTTTCTCAGCGCAGGAATTGAAGCTAAACTATCAGGTAACATTAAACAAACTATCTGGGAAAAGTTTTTGCTTATTTCTTCCATTGCCACTATCACTTCTTCTTTGAATACAACAATTGGAGAGGTATTGTCAGACGCGGAAAATAAATCTCTTTTACTTTCACTGTTCGCAGAGTTTAGAAATGTGGCCGGTGCAAAGAATATCAATTTTCCTGATCACATCATTGAAAGGACGATTGATAAATTGAAATCGTTCCCTTACCAGATAACTTCATCTATGAATAGTGATTTTCAAAAAGGAAAAAGGACCGAAATAGATTCTCTAACAGGATATATAGTAAAATCAGGAAAAGAATTGAATCTGCCGGTACCAACTTATGACAGATTATATGAAGAATTAAAACGCCGTTCCTCCAAACTCTAAACTTCGAAAGTCCTTGTCACGTATCCTCTGCATAGATTATGGTTTAAAACGTACAGGCATTGCCGTTACAGACCCTTTGCGAATTATTGCCACCGGGTTAACTACCGTTGATTCACCTGGATTAATTCCTTTTTTGAAAAAATATTTTCAACAGGAAAATGTTGAATTAATAGTGATTGGGGAACCTAAAAACTTAGATGATACTGATACACACGCGACGCCGCTTGTAAAACAGATTATTGTGAAATTAGAGAAAGAATTTCCCCTGATTCCAATAAAAACGGTTGATGAAAGATTCACTTCTAAAATGGCAAAGCAAGCGATGATTGATATGGGAATGAAGAAAAGAGACCGCAGGAATAAAAGAACGGTTGATGAAATTGCGGCTACTATTATGTTACAGGAGTATATGGGGAGTAATTCCTGATATAAATCTAATTATTGAGAGGGCTCATTTTAATGTGTCTTAATCGGATAACCCACATTTGATTTACCCAACGTCGGTACAATATTCTGTACTTAAATATTTCAAACGCGAGATACCTTCCATCATTCGAGAGGTTATTTTCTTCAATTTGATATTGTTCTGGTTGTAAAAGAAATTCTGTTAACTATTTAAAAACATAATTTTAAATTTTCCGTGCTTAATAAAGAATCATTTTCTATAAAACGGATTCCTATTTCTTATCTATGCCAAAACAACTGAAATTCTGTAATTTTGCATTCCAATTATTAAATAAATAAGACATCTTCAATTATGGTTCTTCCGATAGTAGCGTATGGAAATCCGGTTCTGAGAAAAGTAGGGATCAATATCAGTCCGGATTATCCGGACCTAAGAAAATTAATATCAGATATGTGGGAAACCATGTATAATAGTAAAGGTGTGGGTTTGGCCGCACCCCAAATAAACCGTGATATTCGTTTGTTTGTAATGGATAGCGTACAAATTATCAACGCCTTGGAAGAAGACGAAAAGGATGATTATCCGGGTGATGAAGGTTATAAAGGAGTTTTCATAAACGCAAAAATTATAGAAGAAAACGGGATAGATTGGCCTTATAATGAAGGTTGCCTGAGTATTCCAAAAATAAGAGAAGATATTCTAAGAAAAGAGCGGGTTACACTTCACTTTTTTGATGAGGATTTTATAGAATACACCAAGACTTTTATCGGAGTTACGGCCAGGGTTATTTTACATGAATATGATCACATTAATGGCAAACTATTTATTGATTATTTGAAGCCTCTGAAAAAGAGTTTATTGAAACGTAAGCTTGATGACATTTCCAAAGGCAAAGTTTCTGTTGATTACCGAATGATATTTAATAAATAATAAACTTACTTTACCTTTTCTACAACGTTTTTAGGATTATTTTTATAACATGTCTCAGAAGCTTTTTTCGCTTACTATCCTTCTGTTTACTTTTATGTTCCTTGCTGCGCAAAAGAAAGGTGATACTACAATAAAAGTGAATGATAATTATGTTACACTTTCCGAAATTGTTGTCAATAATAAATTAGATGTTCCTTCTTTTATTGAAAGAGTAAAGAATGATACGAGTTTTTATAAGGCTTTCCGGAATCTGCGTATCATAGGTTATACTGCTTTAAACGATATAAGGATGCTTGACAAGAATGGAAATATACAAGCTTCATTGCACAGCAAAACGAAGCAAATCCGTACTGTGAATTGTCGAAAAATGCAGGTGATTGAAGAATCTCATTCCGGTGATTTTTTTGATAAAGCAGGCAATTTTAATTATTACACAGCCCAGATGTATGCCGGCTTATTTTTTACAAAAGATTCTATCTGTGGGGAAGATAATATTGTAAAAGGGCATGAGTTTTCAACAGACGGATTAAGTGGAATGGAAAAGCACAAAGAACAATTGAAGATGTTGTTTTTTAATCCCGGGAAAAAAATAAACGGGCTTCCTTTCATCAGCAATAAAACGCCCATTTTTGATGAGTCAATGGCTGATAAATATGATATGGATATTGATTTTCGCGATTATAATGGTCAACCCTGTTATGTATTTACAATTAAAGTAAAAGACGATAAAAAGAGTGATGTGGTAATTGATGAAATGACGACCTGGTTCACCGAAAATACATTTGAAATAGTAGCCCGTAATTATTCATTGAGTTATGATGCCGGAGTTTATGATTTTAATGTAGAAATGGAAGTGCAGATGACAAAAGTTGGTGATCTTCTTGTGCCTGCTTTACTACGCTATAATGGCAATTGGAAGGCTATTTTTAAGAAAAGGGAGAGGGGAGTTTTTACTGCAACTTTGTCTGATTTTGTAAAATAAGGGATAAATCATTTTCCCTTATCTGAAAGCAATTATCTAAGAAAGTAAGCCACTTTTTTAAGAACTCGAAGGATTCATCGTGATTGTATCCATTAGAAATTCCTCGAAATACTATACTTCCTCCATTTTTCAATAACCGCCTGCATATCATCGGGTAGCGGACTTTCAAAATACATTTGCTTTTTTGTAACAGGATGAATAAATCCCAATTGCTGTGCGTGTAAGGCATGCCGTGGGCAAATTGCAAAACAATTATCTACAAATTGCTTGTATTTGGTAAAAACCGTTCCTTTTATAATTCTGTTGCCACCATAAGTTTCATCATTAAATAGCGGATGGCCGATATGTTGCATATGCACCCGTATCTGATGTGTTCGCCCGGTTTCAAGCCTGCACTCTACAAGCGTTACATAGTTGAATTTTTCCAAAACTTTATAATGGGTAATGGCTTCTTTGCCATAATCGCCTTCAGGATAAACAGTAAATAATTTCCTTAATCTTTGATGCCTTCCTACATTGCCGGTTATCGTTCCTTCGTTTTCTTCAAAATCACCCCAAACCAATGCTACGTACCTGCGATGAACAGTATGATCAAAAAATTGTTTGGCAAGATGCGTCATTGCGTTGGGGGTTTTAGCCAAAACCAACAAGCCCGATGTATTTTTGTCTATCCGGTGAACTAGTCCAAATCGTGAAAGGTCTTCTTCGTTAATTTCAGGGTTTTGCTGTTTTAAATAATACGCTACTGCATTCACCAAAGTGCCGCCCGGATTGCCACTGCCAGGATGAACTACCATTCCGGGATCTTTATTCACTACCATCAGATCAGCATCTTCATAAACTATTTTAAAAGGGATATTTTCGGGAACAATTAAATTGCTTTCAGGTAAATATGTGTGATAAATAGTTATTTTGTCTTCAGGCCGTATTTTATAATTTGATTTAATAGGTTTTTCATTTACCAAAACCCTTTCCGCCTCTATTGCCTGCTGTATCTTATTGCGTGTTGCGCCTTCAATACGGTTCATCAGGAATTTATCAATCCTTAAAGGATCCTGACCTCTGGCGCAGATAATAGTTTCTCCTTCAAAAAGTTCTTCTCCTTCTTCAGGTATTTCTTCTTCAGTCATAATTTTATTCTTTAAGAGATCAGCAATCAGCCATATACAATCTGCTTCTTGCTTCCTGCAATTCAAATATCTTTGCAAATTAAAATCTTTGAATTGGAAAAACAGCATATCATTTGTGAAGACCTGAAAGTTATTAACTAATAAAATAGTAAGGGACTACCAGCAAGATTGGTAAAAAGAAAATACTTTAGGAAAATTTCCAAATTGAAATGTTTATTAAGTAAAGCTGAAATGAAAGGAAAAGAAATTGAATTTTTCAGCACCATCAGAGGCGGAGATATTACTTTTAAGGGATTTCAACAGGTGGTTGGTTAATCCATTCCTGGTCTTGAAAAATTTTCTACTGATATTGGGAAACGTACAGCCGTTGGGTTACTATGCATGGATTTGCATTAAATGTAAATACCAACCTTGGTTATTTTGACAATATTATTCCATGTGGTATTATTAATAAACAAGTCACTTATATAGAAAAAGAATCGAGATTAAAGTGGATTTTAACCAGGTAAAAGGGAAATTAAAGAAAAATTTTGATGTAATTTTCGATGCTGCCCTCAATTAATTTCATGTCCGTTTACATCAAGGGCCGGAATTGGTTTGCCGTCTTTAGGAATGTAAACTTTGTGCCTTTCGATGATGATCCTGTTATCATATAATTCAAAATTGAAAAGACCGGAGTGAATGAAATTAACTTTGTCGAGCAAGAGATAATTTTCTGTGATTTTTTTTAATTCGAAAAGGAAAGTGCCATCATCTTCATAAAATTTTATAGAATATTTTTTCTTTAACGCATCAGGAAGGGAAATAATAATATTGTTATCTTTCCCTGTATAAACATGTTTTGAAGGGATAAACCACGTTTTTACAGGTTGCTGATCATGGGTTATTTCAGTTGCTATATTCAGAGTATCAGGTGAAGGCCTATGAGAGTTTGTAAAAATATACGAGCCTCCTTCAAAAGAAAGAAATAACCTGTAATACTGGTCCGAAGGAATAAATTCTTTTGTATCTGTAAATCCATTGGCACTTGTTTTTACATTCAGCACACTACCAATTGTTGTAAAATTCTTTAAGCTATCAGCCGACCGTTGAATGTTAATGGTGGTAATAGAAGAATATGGATTTACCCAGGAAACTAATACTTTTCTACCCAACTGTGTTACCGTTATTTTTGGAAGCGTATCCTGGGCAAATAAAGTTTTTTGCGAGATAAAAACCAGAAAAAGGATGAATATTAATTTATGCATTGGAATACTGCGAAGCTATTAGTTTTTCAGAATTTCAAATATAACCTCTTGTTAAAGAAAAGGAAATAAGTTGAATGTTGATAGCAGTAAAAGTAGGTTATTATACTTCTCAAGGAGCAAAAAACTGAGTCATTGGCTTTAAAAGACTTACTAATCTATTCCTTTTACAGTACGAAACCTTAGTAGAACGGATAATTCATTATGGCAGTCGACCTTATCACCTTCAATGATGAAAATATAAGGATCTTCCGACCTTTTTAATAAGAAGAGTTGAGATAATAAAGTCGACTTTTTTTTAGATAAGTTTCCTGCGAAGGTTAAAAGCAATAATTTATGCAGATTTTTAAATGCGGCAAAACAGTGAATTATTAAGATTGGAAAAACTCTCTAATGTAACCTACGCAGAGTATAGTAAGATTAGCCATAATTAATCAAGTGTCAAAAGGGAAAGACCGGCTTTCAAAATAATCTACGCAACTTTTAATTACTTTTGGCACATGACCGAAAATATGACCTATAACTACCTCCCTCTTGATAAAAGTATGCTTACTTTTCAACAGGTAAAGAATCTACTTAGATACAATCAATTGGTTTCAATAACCTATGGAGCGCATGAAGCTATATTAAAATGCAGGGAATATCTTGATAAAAAAGTGAATTCATCAGATGACCTGTTTTACGGTATTAATACGGGTTTTGGATTTTTACAGAACGTACGGATCAATAAAAGCCAATTGCAGCTTTTACAAGATAATTTGTTGAAATCTCATTCATGCGGTATGGGCGATGAAGTGCCAGGTGAGATTGTAAAACTGATGATAATGCTCAAAATAAAATCTTTGAGCTATGGCTACTCAGGTATTGGAATAGAGGTGGTGAAACGCCTGATGGACATGTATAATCATGATATAATACCTATAGTTTATACTCAGGGATCTTTGGGTGCTTCAGGAGATCTGGCTCCTCTCAGCCATTTAAGTTTGCCTTTAATTGGTTTAGGAGAAGTAAGGGTCAATGGTGAAAAACGCTCAACAGAAGCCGCTCTGAAAAAAGTGGGTTGGGAACCATTGGAATTGCAAAGTAAAGAAGGGCTTGCACTGATAAATGGTACTCAGTTTATGAGTGCTTATGGAATGCATAATTTAATCTTTGCTGAAAGGCTGTTATATTGGGCAGATGTTATTTCTGCAATTTCCTTCGATGCTTTTGATGGTAATATTGATTGCTTTAATGAACATATTCATGCTATTCGCCCACATGCAGGCCAGGTAAAAACTGCAGCAAACCTTCGTGATTATTTATCAGGAAGTAAAATTGCAAATCAAAAGAAGGCTCAGGTACAAGATCCGTATTCGTTTCGCTGTATTCCCCAGGTGCATGGCGCTTCAAAAGATACGTTTGAATTTGTTTTGAATACTTTCTTGCAGGAGATAAATTCTGTGACAGATAATCCAAATATTTTCCCTGATGATGACTTGGTTTTAAGCGGTGGTAATTTTCATGGGCAACCATTGGCGTTAGGCCTTGATTTTTTAGCTATTGCCATGAGTGAAATTGGAAATATTTCAGAAAGAAGAACTTTCCAATTGCTAAGTGGTCAAAGAAATTTACCTCTTTTTTTGGTAAAAGACCC
>CAJDUV010000032.1_pt1 | contig 13958 bp, 16 predicted proteins | sample 7391201 | NCBI WGS metagenome assembly CAJDUV01 (sample SAMEA7055680, study PRJEB34461) | soil metagenome | biome: terrestrial ecosystem; feature: Peninsula; material: soil | place: Antarctica | collected 2016 | reverse complement strand
TGTTTTACTGAAAGGAAGATTATAAGTTTCTATCAAATTACTGATGTCATTTCTGAAGAAATTGACTTTAAAAACAGAATTATTTTGAAAAGTATAATCGAATTCCAAATTAACGCCAACAGATTTTTCGGGAGATAATTCTACTCCATTTAAATAGGGATTTATGTTGACCGAATTATCTATTTGTCCCGATTTTTTCAGCATCTGAAGTCCGTGGCCAAGCTCACGTGCACCAATCAAAGAATAGCCAACTAAAGAATTAGAAAAATCAAGGAATTGCTGACGGAAGTCAGGTGCTTTGAAACCCCCTCCTATACTGCCTTTTATCAGGAAAGCAGAATTCACTTTATATGCTGCGGCAATTTTTGGGCTAAGCTGTGCCGGATACAATAAATTTTTATCAAACCTTGCGCCTATAATAATATTGATTTTTTCTTTCCATTGTATTTGCTTTTGGGCAAATAAATACCAGGAATTTAATTCCCTTGGTGAGCCATATCTCGTAGAGTTTACCGTTTCAAAGTTATATCCCGCACCCGTAACCAGCAATGTAATTCCCTTGGTGAGCCATATCTCGTAGAGTTTACCGTTTCAAAGTTATATCCCGCACCCGTAACCAGCAATGAAGAAGGATCTTTACCAATATTGACCTGAATTTCAGGCTTTAAAAGGAACTGTGTTAATTTTATTTCCTCATAAAGTGAATCATTCTTTTGAAGGTAAACTGCAGCATTATTAGAATAGGTGGTGGCATATACCGATGTATAATAATTCAATCCATTATTTACAATGTGCTGCAGCCGTGCATACAGGCTTTTATCAGTTTCTATCGTATTTCCTTTCACCACTTCCGGCTGCAGATCAGGATAGATCATGTAATTATTAAATTGTTTATCGGAAAAATAACGCCCTGAAATAATAAACCGGTTTTTTGCATCAATATCATAGATCATTTTGGCATTGAAAGAATAATCTATAAACGGATCTACTGTTTTTCCATAAATGCTTTTATCCAGATCGTACCCATTACTACTGTATCTGTTAGCAAATACTTGAAAAGATACTTTATTCATTTTCAGGCTGGAGGCAGCTGTTAATCCCAGGGTGCTATTGCTTGCGTAATGTGTTTGAAATTGAAGCGTATTCTTTTGAGGTTCTTTGGTAATAATATTGATAACGCCGGCTAATGCGTCAGAACCATATAAGCTGGTAGCAGGGCCTCTTAAAATTTCTATTTGCTTGATATTGCCTATAGCAATTCTTCCTAAATTAATGATACCGGCATTTCTTCCGGTAAGCGGTTCACCATCTACTAAAATCAGCGTATAAGCCGGGTCAAGTCCTTGCATCTGAATTCCATCGCCAAAAGGATTTGGATATCCTTGTAATGCAGTACCAAGAGGATTATTTGCGATCACCAGCCCGCTTTGCATTTGTAAAATATCAATTAATTTCTGAGAACCTGAAAGCTGAATTGTTTTGGAAGAAATGACCTGGATAGGCAAAGGTAGATTAGAAGCTTTATTTTCAGTTTTTGTTCCTGTTACAATTATTTCGTCGAGAACCCTGTCACTGGAATCTGAAGAACTTTTTTGTGCGGAAACAGAAGAAAAAAAAAGTAAGACTATTATACTATTTAAAATTTTATGGAGCATGAGATCAATGCAAAAATGCCTTAACTAACTTATACTATTATCATGTGTTTGTCAAAAGGGTATATGATAAATATCATACTAACGAATGACAGAAATCATGGAAAGTTTACAAAGAAATACAGCAATAAATTAAATGTCATCGAATTTTACAATAACAATTTCCTCTATTCGTAAACTTCATGGAATTATTTATGTCGTTTTGCATAATTAGTTCATTAGCACATCAATTAATTAGCATATTATCACACAAGCTAATTAGCACATTAGCTTATTATCACACAAGCTAATTAGCACATTAGCTAAATTAAAATGATCTGAATAATAATTCACAGGGCTTTATTCCGGTATGCTTTTTAAACGCAGTGGAAAAGTGTGAAATAGATGAATATCCTAATGAAGCGGAAACATCAGTTACGGTTAATCCCTTTTCGTACAATAAATATTTGGCGTGCTCCATTCTCTGGCTCTGAAAGAAATCGAAAATGGTAGTTCCATACATCTCTTTAAATCCTTTTTTTAAATAGCATTCATTAATAGCTGCTTTGCGGCTCAACTCCCTGATGGTAAGTGGTTCGCCAATATGTTCCAAAAGAATTTCGCGGGCCAATGAAATCTTTTCACGATCCGCTTCATTGGCCAGAAACTTGCAAGTGAAAGATTCCACAGCGTCACCGGCCATACAATCCATACTATACAACAAAAGCATTTGCGTTTGTGCATTTATGAAAATATTTTCCATACTTTCAGAATAAGTATGATTCAGTAAAGCATCAAGCACAGTTCTTATTCTTCCACAAAGAGGAACTATTTTGGTAAAAGAAGTAGTATAATTGAAGTTTAATATATCTTCAGAAAAAGAAGTCGTTTTTAAGCCTTTTACAAATTGAGAAAGATGGCTTGCATTGAACCTGAAACAGGCTACATCAATTGTATCAATTAATTCTTCACAATCATGCGATTCAGAATGTTTGCAAAAATTGCATTCCTCGCTTTTTTGCTTGCAATACCTGTTTCCTGAAATGCAAAAGACCAGCTCAAGATTTCCAGGTTGTTCTTCTCCGGTTTTATAATTATAAACCATCATTCCGGTATCTTCCAAAATTACATTTGGCATTTTGCGATATCGGTTAATAACATAATGCACCGATCCGGGAATTGTTTGGGTTTTATGTTGCACCAATTCCATATCTTCCTGCATCGGGGGATGATTGAGTGCAATCGCTAATATATTTTGAACAGATTCCATAAAATGGACACAAAGGTACGAAATTGATTGTAGATTTTAAATAGCGATTTATTACGTGTGCACTTCAAAGAAAAAGGCCGGAATCTTTAACCAATCTTTTCTTTTTTTAAGTTTTGCTTATATTTGAAATGCTATGGAATCATCATTGGAGTTACATAAAACCTACACAATTCCCGAATATTTCTTACTGGAAGAATCGGGAGAAATACGCCATGAATTTATTAATGGAAATTTAATTGAAATGTCCGGAGCATCAAGAGAGCATCACAAAATTTGTAATAAGCTTTTAAAGCTTTTAGATAATTTATTAAGTGACAAAGGATATGAAGTTTATATCGAAAACATGAAAGTGAAAATTCAAAATGAAAATCAATATTATTATCCTGATATTTTTGTTACTAAAGAAGCAGAAACAGAAGAAAATAAATATGTTCAGTTTGAACCTGAATTAATAGTAGAAGTACTAAGCGCGACTACCAGAACTAAAGATATGGTAGATAAATTCATTCAATACCGCAAAATAAAAACCTTAAATTATTACATTGTTGTAGAGCCCGAAAAATATTTAGTTCTCTGTAATTTTAAAGAGGAAAATGGAGAATGGAATATGTTTTCTTACACCAATCCTGAAGAAGTAATTCCACTATCAAATCTCGGTGTTTCTCTTTCTTTAACAGATATTTATAGAAAATAATTTCTCTAAAAAAATTATATTTCGTTATATCCTTTCTCATTTTTTTTCACTGTGGCCTAACCTTTAAAAACAATTAACAGATCGAAAATTATTAAACCAGGCGTCGGAATTTCACAACGCTTTTATGTTCATTTTATGTGAAAAAATGAGCTCAAATCTTATTAGGAATTAAGGCACATTTTAAGTAAATTTGCACATCTTTTTTTTCACACAAATTTGTATTTTATCCCCTCACTTATGGCAGAAGAAATAGCAGAAGTAATTACCCCAAAAATTGATCCTTATGGAGCAGACAGTATTCAGGTTCTTGAAGGACTTGAAGCCGTAAGAAAACGTCCGGCAATGTATATTGGTGATGTAGGTAACAAGGGCTTTCATCATCTTGTTTATGAAGTAGTAGATAATTCTATTGATGAGGCACTTGCGGGCTATTGTGACAAGATTACTGTTACTATAAATGAAGATAATTCAGTAACTGTAGAAGACAATGGACGTGGCATCCCAACAGGAATTATGAAAAAAGAAGGGCGCAGCGCTCTTGAAGTCGTAATGACTGTGCTTCATGCAGGAGGCAAATTTGATAAAAATACCTATAAGGTAAGCGGCGGTTTACACGGAGTGGGTGTTAGTTGCGTGAACGCTCTCAGCAGTAAATTTCACGTTACGGTGAATCGCAATGGGAAAACTTATGAACAGGAATACGCAAAAGGAGCACCTCAATATACCGTGCGCGAAATAGGAGAAAGTAATACCACCGGGACTACCATTCGTTTTTGGCCCGATAGTTCCATTTTTATCGTATCGGTTTACAATCGCGAAATATTAGAAGGCAGATTGAGAGAGCTTTCTTTTTTAAACAAGAAAATAACTATTATCCTGAATGATCTGCGCGAAGTAGATGATGGAGGAAAAACATATTCAAAAACGTTTTACAGCGAAGGTGGAATTGTGGAGTTCGTAGAATTAATAGATAAAAACGCAAGCCGCCAATCTTTACTTCCTTCAGTAATTTATTGTGATGGATATGATGCGGCAAGTAATGTAACCGTAGAGGTCGCCATGAATTATAACACAGGTTACCAGGAACATTTGTTCAGTTACGTTAATAATATTAATACCATTGAAGGTGGTACGCATGTATCCGGATTTCGCCGATCTATAACACGGGTTTTTAAAAGTTATGGTGAAAAAGAAGGCATGTTTGAAAAAGCAAAAGTTGAAATTGAAGGCGATGATTTCCGTGAAGGCCTTAGCGCAGTTATTTCTGTAAAAGTCCCCGAACCTCAGTTTGAAGGACAAACAAAGACAAAGCTGGGTAATAATGATGTTATGGGAATTGTAGATTCCACTTTGAGCAAAGTATTAGTTGCCTTTCTGGAAGAAAATCCCAGGGATGCAAAAACCATTATTCAAAAGGTAATATTGGCTGCGCAGGCAAGAGCCGCTGCTAAAAAGGCCCGTGAAATGGTTCAGCGAAAAAGTGTATTAACCGGTGGAGGATTACCCGGTAAATTAGCTGATTGCAGCGATAAAGACCCATTTAAATGTGAGTTGTTTTTAGTGGAAGGAGATTCAGCGGGCGGCACAGCTAAACAAGGAAGAGACAGAAGTTACCAGGCAATACTTCCGCTTCGTGGAAAAATATTGAACGTAGAAAAAGCAATGGAACATAAAATTTATGATAATGAGGAAATAAGAAACATGTTCACCGCGCTTGGAGTAAAAATAGGCACAGTGGAAGACCCAAAAGCGCTTGACCTTAGCAAACTCCGTTATCATAAACTGATCATAATGACGGATGCCGATGTGGATGGAAGCCACATTGCTACGCTCATACTTACTTTCGTATTCAGATATATGAAGGAACTGGTAGAACAAGGTTTTGTATATCTTGCCCAACCGCCTTTATATCTTATGAAAAAAGGAAAAGAACAATCTTATGCCTGGAGTGACGAAGATCGCAAAGCATGGATACAATTAGTAGCAGCGGGCAAAGAAGATTCCGTAAGCATACAGCGATATAAAGGTTTGGGAGAAATGAACAGCGAGCAACTTTGGGAAACAACTATGAACCCCGCTACACGCACGCTGAAGCAAGTAACCATTGATAGCGCTGTGGAAGCAGATGCGGTTTTCAGCATGCTGATGGGTGATGATGTACCGCCAAGAAGGGAGTTTATTGAAACCCACGCTAAGTACGCCAAGTTAGATGTGTAAATGCAGAAATTGGACAATGGGAAAATGGCCGGTTGAGTATCAACCTGTAATTACATCTTATTCTTTGCTCTTACATTATAACATAAAAAGCCTTTTCAAAACGAAAGGGCTTTTTTAGTTTAAAAAAAGTTTACTTTATTATGTTTGTTTTTTCTCCAATAAAATTTTTGGTAAATGCAGTCTTATTATATTGCAGTCATTAAATTAATTCATCTTCATGAAAATTGCTTTCTCAAAAATATTCTTCCTTCTCTTTCTCATATGTAGCTTAAGTGTAAATGGCCAGGTAGATTATCCTACATTTAAAAATGCTACTATTATCAATCCGGCAGACAGCCAGCAGCTCTCGTTCAATTTATATAATTTAAATTACATCAATAATACTGAGTGGTTTGGAAATATACCACTTAGCGGTACTTTATTTGGCTACCAGATCATCCCGGAAATTGAATACCAGATATCACCAAAACTGATTATTAAAGGAGGCATTTATTTGCAAAAAGAATTTGGAAGGCCAAATTATACTACCATAGCGCCTACATTCTCGGTAAAATACAGGGCGAAACATTCTTCTTATATTATTGGCACACTCGAAGGAAACCTGAACCATGGCTTTATAGAACCTATTTACGATTATAAATTAATTATCAATGAAAGATTAGAAAACGGTTTTCAATTTCAGGTAGATACCAAACCATATACGCACGATCTCTTTATAAACTGGAGAAGAGCCATTCATCCGGGCGATGATTTTAAAGAAGAATTTGATATTGGATATTCGGGCAAACTGAACGTTATTAATAAAAAGACATTCAATTTAAATATCCCAATACAGTTGCTGTATTCTCACAAGGGTGGCCAGGTAGATACCCTGAACACGCCGTTACAATCACTTACCAATTTTGCTACAGGCGCTTCATTAACTTTTAATATAAATAAAAAGCTATTGCAAAAAATAGTATTTGATAATTATTATGTGAATTATAAAGATATTTCGGGACAGAAAAAACAACCTTTCAACGAAGGAAATGGATTTCTTTCGCACTTGCTATTTGGCTTTAAAAATATAGGTATAGATCTCCGGTATTGGAATGGAGATGGTTATATCGGACCGCGTGGGATGGCATTATTTCAATCAGTTTCTGAAAAATATCCGGGATTAGTAGAAAAGCGCCGTGAGCTCATCATTGCCAGCTTTATTTATGATAAAGAGATATTTAAAAATGTAAATTTTGATTTCCGTTTTATTCCATATAAAGACCTTCGTGAAAAAATGTCGAGCGGAACAGGATTAGAATACTCCTATGAAATGTACATTAAATATGCCTTGAAAGTAAATATTAAGAAAATAAAGAATTCTTTACAAAATTGATTATTACTTAGTATTTAGAAATAGATAAGGTGAAATACGTATAAAATACTACATTTGAAATGAATTGTCAATTTACATTGCCAATCATTAATTAATAAACCCATAAACCTAATCAAAATGTCGAAAAAATTAACAGCCTATTGCATGAAAACCAAAGAGAAAAATGTCCCTATGGAAGATGCAGTAATTACCAAAACTTCCCGAGGCGGATACATGGCGCAAGGCCATGATGGCAAAGGGAACAAAATGACTACTATGCTTAGTGAAGCAAATGCTTTACAAGCAGTAAAAGATGGTGTTGCCAAAAAAAGTTGGTAAACTACTTAAAACTAATAAATGAGGCGATGCTGTTTGGTATCGCTTTTTTTATTTTAATTCAAATTGATCTTAATTCAATAATGCCCCTTCTTTTTCAATAGATATTCCGTCTTCTGCTTTTATTTTAGACCAGCCACCTGATATATTTCTGAGATTATGATAACCATGCCTTTTTAAAAGCGAAGCTGCAATCACACTTCTGTATCCGGCAGCGCAATGTATATAAATGTTCTGATCCTCATCTAGAGTAGCTATCTGCGCTACATCTACCATTTCGCTCAGAGGAAGATTTATCGCATCTTTTACATGGCCTTCTGCAAACTCATTCGGTTTACGTACATCAAGTACCAAAAGATTATCATCAAAAGGAATATCCATTGCCAGTTCGCCGGCGTCAATATCTATAATCAGATCTATTTTCTCACCCGCATTTTCCCATGCTTCAAACCCACCCTGCAGATAACCATCAATTTTATCGAAACCAACACGGGCAAGCCTGACCACAGTTTCTTCTGATTGCTCTGGAGGTGTAACAAGTATTATTTTTTCATTAAAAGGAAGTAAACTTCCTGCCCACTCAGCAAATCTGCTTTCAAGGCCGATAGAAATGGAACCGGGAATAAAACCTTGCGTAAAAACCGTAGCTTTTCGGGTATCTAAAATAATACAACCTTCCTCTGATTTTTTCTTAAATTCGTCAATAGATAACGGGGTTAGCCCTTTTATTTTTATATCATTAAGTGAATTATATCCTTCCTTATTCATTCTTGCATTTATAGGAAAGTACGCAGGCGCATCAGAAAGATTTTCGGTAACTGCTTCTATAAATTCTTCTTTCGTTTGTGGCTGTAAAGCATAATTCGTTTTCTTTTGAATGCCCATAGTACTAAAGGTTTCAGAACTGAGATTTTTCCCACAACTGCTTCCAGCGCCATGTGCGGGATAAACAATTACATCGTCCGGCAAAGGAATCAATTTATTTTGAATACTATCATACATGATATCCGCCAACTCCTCTTTTGAAAGATTTCCACTGCTCAGATCGGGACGGCCCACATCGCCAATAAATAACGTATCGCCTGTAAAAATGCAATAAGGATTTCCATTCTCATCTCTTAAAAGATAACAGGTAGATTCCAAAGTGTGTCCGGGAGTGTGTAATGCTTCCAGCGTAATATTTCCAATTTTAAATATTTCGCCATCTTTTGCCAGACGAATAGGAAATTTTGTTTGTGCTCCGGGGCCATACACGATGGGCGCCCCTGTCGCTTTACTCAAATCTAAGTGGCCGCTCACAAAGTCCGCATGAAAATGCGTTTCAAAAATGTATTTAATTTTAGAATTATGCTGTTTAGCAAGTTCCAGGTACTTTTCAGTATCTCTTATAGGATCAATTATTGCCGATTCACCTTCACTTTCAATGAAATAGGCTGCCTCGCTGAGACAGCCTGTATAAATTTGTTGTAAATGCATTTCAAATACTTTAAATATTTTGTTTAATATTTACACTTTTAAATTCGGGAATTATTATTGAAATAACCGTCAAAAGGAAAATAAAATAAAGCGTAACTTAATTATAATTTATCAGCATACTCTAGCCTACTAAATTCTTTACAAATCCGTTGATAGCTGCAATGCGGCCTTCATTAATTGTGTAAAAAATAAATTTTCCCTCACGCACTGTTGACACAATTTCAGCTTTTCTAAGAATGGCAAGATGCTGTGACGCTACAGACTGTTCAAGGCGCAATTTTACATATAATTCAGTAACAGTAATTCTCTTATGATCATGTATTGTTTTTATGATCTGCTGTCTTAGTTTATGATTGAGCGCCCTTAAAACCAAAGCCGCCTTTTTAATTCTTAAATAATCAATTTCCTGCAAAGGATCTTGGGAGTTATTTTGCTCTGAGTGATTTGACTGATGATTGGGGGTTGTATTATTCATACAATTGAATTTAAAATTTAAAAGATAATGGTGTAAAGATTCGCAAATACAAATGTACGTATGTATAATAGATATATATTGTAATAAAATATTAAAAAAATATTCTGTGATTATTTATTCACATTTGAATAAAAATCTTTAAGGTAAAGCGGTTCAGCATAAGCGATATCTGCAAATAATTTTTCATTGTATTTGTTCGCACTCATTATTGCAAATGAAGCATCACTTATAGCATCGCAATCTATAAAGGAAGCGTTTAAATCAGGATTAAAATTCTTAAATTTTTCACTTCCATTTCCAAAAATGATCATTTTCATACGATCCGCTATTTCTGAAAATGAATTTTTATTTAATATGATTGCTTCAGGTGCTCTTACTTCTTTTAAATAATAGGTATAAACCCCTGTATAAACTTCCATTCTGCGGGCATCAAGCATCGGGCAATAAACGCAATCTGCATTTTTCACCATATTGATGGCGGTTAATGCCATTACTTCTATGTAATCATAGGAATCTTTAAAGCATAGCATAAACCTTTAGCAGTGGCCAACCCTACCCTTATACCGGTGTAAGAGCCGGGGCCAATAGTTACTCCAATGGCTTTTAATTGATTTATTTCTACACTATTTTCTTCTAAAAGATTTTGAATGGCTGAATGTAAAAAACCAGCGTGTTGCTTCGGCTCCGTATTGAGCATGGAGCTTAAAACGTATTTGCCATCACATAAATTTACAACTGCAGTTTCTGTGGATGTATGAATATTTAAAATAAATTCCATAATATTATTAACTCTATTCTTTTTTTTCTTTCCTCTCTTAATCTACATTGAAGGAAGGAATGTACCGCTTTTCTTTTTCCGACAAAATTTTTAATAAGTCAAAAACTTTTTTAATGCCGATCTTTTCTGCCCATTCAAAAGGCCCAAACGGATAATTAGTTCCCAATTTCATGGCCATGTCTATTTCTGCTTTCGTACTCACCTTTTCACTAAAAGCATAAAAGGCCTCATTAATTATCATGCTGATTACCCGCGCTGCCACCATTCCCGGTTCATCCTTTACTATAATAATTTGCCATCCAATTTCACTAAAAATCTTTTTTGCATCAATGTTGTCAGGAGGCACAATTTCCCAGATTTCCCTTTGCAAAAATCCATTCCAGGCATTTATTCTGGAAACATTACCCGGCAACTTCAATTTTGACAAAGTATTACTGACAAGATTAACAAAAACGGGTTTTTTTTCAAACTTTTCAAAATCAACATTTTCAATTCTTTCATCAAGAATAAAAAAGATATCAAAATCGGTATATTCATTTAATAACGGCAAATGTTTGGAATAAGATATCTCAATATTTTTTTCAACATTTTTTGATCTAATTTCGGTCTCCTGTTCTGAACTTGCGTTTATAAAAATTCGCATACTTAATTTTTTGCAAAAATAGGTTTGTTAATTGATGGAAAGTTTTGCAACTTTATTGAACTTCAAAAATGTATTATGACTAAAAAAATCATCAAAACAGCAACTGCTCCCGACCCTATCGGGCCATACAGCCAGGCCGTAAAAGCCGGCAATTTACTGTTTATCTCCGGACAAATTGCAATAATACCCGGCAGTCTTTATTTAAAAAATGATAACATTGCAGATGAAACTGCACAAGTAATGAGCAATTTAAAAGCGATTCTAGATGAGGCAGGGCTTGATTTTGAAAATGTAGTTAAAACAACTATTTTCTTAAAAGAAATGAGTTTGTTTGCAGCAGTAAACGAAGTTTATGGAAAATCGTTCAAAGCAGATTTTCCTGCGCGTGAAACGGTAGCCGTAAAAGGATTGCCAAAAGATGTAAATGTGGAGATCAGCATGATTGCATCAGAATAATTTTTAAATTAAAATATTTTGAACAGGCAGGTAATTATAACATCAAAGGCGCATAATTATTTAATAGATACGCTTCAACAAAAAGGGTATTCAGTTCTTGATTCTAATAAAATAAGCTATGAAGAACTAACCGCTATAGTAAGCCAGGCCGAAGGGCTAATAGTTACTACGCGTATCCGGATTGATAAACCTTTAATTGACAGAGCTACAAGGTTAAAATGGATTGGACGACTCGGCAGCGGTATGGAATTAATAGATGTGGATTACGCCGCATCCAAAGGAATCAAATGCGTAAGCAGCCCGGAAGGAAACCGCAATGCGGTTGCGGAACATACATTAGGATTGTTGCTGAATTTAACCAATAAGATCAGCGCCAGCTTTGATGAAATAAAGGATAGAAAATGGATAAGAGAAGCAAACCGAGGCATGGAACTTGAAGGAAAAACAGTCGGAATAATAGGATATGGAAATACAGGTTCGTCGGTAACCAAATTGCTTTCCTCCTTTAATTTGACAGTGCTTGCTTACGATAAATACAAGTACGACTTCGGCGGCGGATATATTAAAGAAGCCAATTTCGAACAAGTATGCCGCTACTCAGATGTGATCAGCCTGCACGTGCCTCTTACACCGGAAACCGAACACATGGCAAATGAAAAATTCTTTAACTCCCTCGAACGGTCACCGTTTTTTATTTCTACCTGCAGGGGAAAAGTAACCGATACGGAAGCACTGATAGCTGCTTTAAAAAATAATAAAATAGCCGGCGCCGGTTTGGATGTGTTGGAAAATGAAAAATTTGAAACCTATACAAGAGAAGAAAACCAGCGACTGAACTGGCTAATGATGCAGCCTAATGTAATTCTCACTCCTCACATTGCCGGTTATAGCAAGGAAGCCTTTTATAAAATGGCAAAGGTTTTGCTGAAAAAATTAGAGATAGAATAAGAACTTAATTTTTAATTATATTTGTAATCATACAACGCTTCAACAAATACGGGGCGTTGTATTTTTTTTCATTTGCACGAAATATAAACCTAAATAATCAAAATATGAGCCAGGTAAATTATGTAACCAGAGGAACTTTTGACCAAATGCAGGCAGAATTACAAAACATGAAAAGTGTGCTAAGGCCTGCTGCATCTAAAGCAATTGGGGAAGCGCGCGAAAAAGGCGACCTTAAAGAAAATGCGGAATATGATGCGGCTAAAGAAGCACAGGGAATGTTAGAAGCCAAAATAAAGCAACTTGAAGGCATTATCGCGACTGCAAAAATAGTAGATGAAAATGCGATAGATACCAGTAAAGTTTCTATACTTACCAAAGTTACTCTTACAAATCTTAATACTAAGAAAGAAGTTACCTACCAAATAGTTTCAGAAAAAGAAGCAGACTTAAAACTGCAAAAAATTTCTGCGGCGTCTCCAATAGGAAATGGATTACTTGGAAAAGCGGTGGGTGACATTGCAGAAATAAAAGTACCCGCAGGAATTATCAAATTTAAAATAGAAAAGATAACTGCCTGATAGAAGTGGTTGGCTGCTATATTTGCCCGCAATAAATATTGATAAAAATAAAAAATTGGGTTTAAAAATTGGTTCCTTGATTGGATTCGGACTTACACTGGTTGGTGTATTTTTTTTAATTAACTATGAGTATGTCTTTTCCAATAATAGTTTGACAATTATAATTCAACTCTTAAGTGTTGGTCTAATGATCTGGGCTCGTATAACACTTGGTGTTAGAAGCTTTCATGCAGCGGCTAACACCACAAAAGGGGAATTGATAACAACGGGTCCATATAGATGGGTCAGGCATCCCATTTATGCTTCTATTATCATTTTCTTTATGGCTTCCTTAATTTCATTCCCTTATTTAAAAACAATAATAGGAGTAATTTTGATTTTTGTTGGACTATTAACCAGAATGCTTTTAGAAGAGAAATCTTTAAAAAAAATCTACAAAGAAGAATATGAAATTTATTCAAAGCACACAAAAAGAATTATTCCATTTATTTTTTAGCAGCTATTATGTTTCTAGAAATACAGTGCAAAAAATAGTGGTATCTTCTTGCATAAAGCCTATTGCTACTTCCTGCCAGACTTCATAATTCACAACGAAAAACTCTATTAAATGACAATATTCACAAAAATAATCACTGGTCAAATACCTTCGTATAAAATTACGGAGAATGAAAAATTTTATGCATTTTTAGACATAAATCCTTTGGTAGAAGGGCATACATTAGTGATACCCAAACTGGAGATAGATAAATTTTGGGATATGCCTGACGATTACCTTTCTGAAATTTTTTTATTTGCAAAACCAATAGCATCTGCTCTTGAAAAAGCATTCCCGTGCAACCGCTGTGCATTAAGCGTAGTAGGAATAGAAGTGCCACATGCTCACATGCACCTTGTGCCGTTAAATACCGCGAACGATTTAAATTTCACGAGAAAAAAATTGTCTCCAACACAAGACCAGTTAAAAGCTACGCAGGAAAAGATTTTGAAAGCAATGAAATCATAATGATTTAGATAAAGATCTAAGTTTTAAAGTGGATTTTGCAAGTTGAATTGACAAACGTTTTAAGTGTAAAAGATAAGGTTCAGTTATAAAACAATGTATTTA
>CAJDUV010000058.1_pt1 | contig 14023 bp, 12 predicted proteins | sample 7391201 | NCBI WGS metagenome assembly CAJDUV01 (sample SAMEA7055680, study PRJEB34461) | soil metagenome | biome: terrestrial ecosystem; feature: Peninsula; material: soil | place: Antarctica | collected 2016 | reverse complement strand
GTAATTCTTGCCAGTCTTTTGTGCTTCTCATAATTGCCCGACAAAGCTCTGTATGCGGTGAACAAGATAAAAGGCAAAATAATTCCGGCCAAAGGGATATGGGTTATCAAAACAAAATAATACACATAACGGGCAGAGCCGGCAAGTGTTTTCTCATCTAAACTTAGTATTCCATCATGATTAATATCACCAAACTTTGTATCGCCGGTGAATAAATGATGGCATACATAAGAAATTAAAAATAGTACTGAAAGCGATATTGCCGCTAGCATTATTTTTTTATGTAAATGATATCTTTTTTTCTTTACAGAAAGCAAACCGGCCAATAACAACAACGCTACGATCGAATTTATAACTGCATTGGCTGTGGCAAAAATATGCGGATCAAAACCGGTATTTATATTCAGCTTTACCCTTGAAAGAAATGCGATTCCTATAAATACAAGGATTGAAATAATCCAGATAAATATTTTGGCACTCTTATCATTATTCTTTAAGACCGGTTCAGGAAAATCCTTTTTTGAAAGTAAGCTCATAAAATTATTAATAGTGGTCAGGCATTTTTTAAAAGGTCTTTCAAAAATTCCCCAAAGGTTCTTTTACTGTCTTTTTCCAACATTAATAAAGGTATGTCCCTCACTAATCTCTTTTGTGCAACTGAGTCAAGGCCACTGTACCACCCTCTTACAACTCTTTGTTTATCCAGCAGGAAAAAATTTTCCGTATGAATAAAGGCGGTGTCCACATTTACATCCGCTACGCTGGCCTTCATTTCATGAAGGGCGAAATCATATATACTATCACGGTTGCCAGTAAGAAGCCACCAGCTATCCGGATTTACATTAAATTTCTCCGCCCATTTCCTCAACTGAGGTACTGAATCGTGATTGGGATCTACTGATATGGAAACAAACTGAACAATAGAATCATTATTGGGAAATGAGTTTTGCAACTTCTTCATCGCTATTGCCAATTTTGGGCAAATGGTGGGGCATCTTGTAAAAAAGAAATCGAGTACAATGATCTTTCCCTTAAGGTCATTAAGAGAGACATTTTGTCCAAGCTGGTTGGTAAAGTGCATACCGTTTACGTTATGCCAGGTAGTATCAAATGTAGTTTTTCCATTCTTTTCAGTAATGAAGGTGCTGTCATAAAAATAGCGGGGCGGCATTTTTACATCGCGGTTGCTATAATAGCTGACTAATAAATAACCTAACACAGGCAATAAAATCGCCAATGATAAAGCGAGAAACGCTCCTTTTTTCATGTCTTGTTTTTGTTAAATGCAAAATTAGCCATTGCTCATGGCAACAGCTAATTCTAAAACGTTAATGAATGTGAATGTTTAGATTGATTACTGAAATCGAAATAAAAAATCAAGAAAAGTTCTAATCCAGTTTTTTATCACTCTTTTCAGCAGGTACCACAGGTGGCACGTAGTGATGATGTACTTTTTGTTCTATATAAATTCTGCTTCCTGCGTCTGTATTTCTTAAGTTTCTAAAACTATTACCGTCCGCAAGAAATGCAATAATAAACCATACAAACAATGTAGCCGGAATGGCTAAAGAAAGCATCATAGATCTTATTTCATCACCCAAATGCATAAAGATGGAAATGATATAAAAAGCTTTGGCTACTGTAAAAATAGTGATAACTCCTTTTATAAATAAGATCAACCATGGGCTTGGATCGCCTTTATCTAACTGATAAATTACCAAACCAAGGCCAAGCTCTAAAACCGTTAATATCAATAATATCCAAAATGCTTTCCAGATCCTTTTAACGTGTGCCTCATCAGATACGTGTGTAAGAACCTGCGCTGTTGTTTGTTCAGGCATAAATTTTTTCTTTAAATTCTTTTTAAATAATCAGGTTATAGTTTTTTTAATATTAAATAAGATAAAAGCAAAGGAATACAAAAACCCACACTAAATCTACAAAATGCCAATAAAGCCCTGCTTTTTCAATCATTTCATAATGGCCGCGCATTTGAAAATCACCTCTCTTTGTTTTTATAAACATGATGATATTAATAATGACCCCGCAAGTAACATGGAAACCATGAAAACCGGTGATTCCGAAAAAATATCCTCCAAATGCAACAGGCCCGGGAGTTGCTACCATTGCTCCATTAAACATTACGTGAGGCCCCCATGGATTATGCGACATGGTAGTTCCCCAGTTCTCCAAAACGCCATCCACCAAAACAGGGTGTGTGTGTGTTATAAGATGCGTCCATTCTATTGACTGGCAACCAAGAAAGGCTAATCCACCAAGTATGGTTAAAAACAACCACTTTTCAACACCTTTCTGATTCATTTTATGGCCTTCATGCACAGCTAACACCATAGTCACAGAACTGAAAATCAAAATAAAAGTCATCAGGCTTACAAATGCCAACGGAAGGTTTGCTTCGAAGCCCGGAAATGAATTGAAAACAGCATTATGATCTACCCAATAATTCTGACTGAAACGGATAGAACCGTAGGATATTAAAAATGCACCAAAGGTGAAGGAATCGCTCAACAGAAAGTACCACATCATAAGCTTGCCATAGCTTACGTTGAAAGGGCTTTTACCTCCCGTCCATAATTTAGTTTTGGCTTGTGCCACCGCTGTTTCCATTATTATTCTTTAAAAGGTTTATTACAAAAATAAAATTAATTGTTAATTGTTGAGCATTTATTATAAAGTTTCTTAATTATCCAATCATTACCAAAAACATCAATAAATATATCCACAGGAGATCTACAAAATGCCAGTAGGTATTAATTAAATCAATAGGAACCGACGTATAAACTTTTTTTCGTGAACTGTATGATCTAAAATAAATAAAAATGAGCGCTATTACTCCGCCCAAAACATGAAGCGCGTGCAAACCCACAATGATATATAAAAAAGAAAACGAAACGTTTCTCGTCAGCGTGATTCCTCTGCTCCACAACTGGGTAAATCCCGTTAATTGCATGATTACGAAAACCACTCCTAAAACCACAGTAACACCCAAATACTTTTTATATTGTTTCATTTCCCTGTTAAGAAAAGCTTTTCGGCTAAGCATCATCGTTATACTACTTAAAATAATCACCGAAGTAGAATACCAAAAGATTACAGGCACATTAAAAGAAAGCCAATTTGCCTGGTTACTTTTTACAATAAAAGCGCTGCTTAAGCCTGCAAACATCATCACAATACTTACGCACGTCATCCACATAACAAACTTCAGCGGATGTATTCTCTTTTTTTCTTGATTTATCATCGCAATCATAAATAGTCTTTTCCGTTTAATTAAAATTCCTTTTCAATAATATTTTAAAATTTCAGGATTATATTTTATCGAATAATAGTACCAGAAAAACAATCATCAAATAAAAATAAGAACTGAACATTACCCTTCTCGCCGCCGCGGCATTCATTTCTACCAACAGCAAAATACTTACATAAACCATCCAAAGATTACACGCCAGTAAAACCCAAAATGAAAACATTCCACTTATACCAAAATAAAAAGGAAGCATCCCAACAGGCACCATTATCATGGAATAAATAACTGCCTGGAATGCGGAAAATTTACTGGGGCCTTCCTTACTCGGCAATAATTTAAAACCGGCTTTTTCATAATCTTTATGTGCCAGCCAGGCAATAGCCCAAAAATGAGGAAACTGCCAGATGAATTGTATGGCGAATAAAACATAGCCTCCCATATTGGAAAAAGTGGCTACTTCGCCGCTTGCTAAAGTGCCTTGAAAATGAGCCAACGGATTGATAAAACCGGTTCCTGCTATCCAGCCAATCAAACAGGGCAAAGCGCCTGGGAAAGCACCTACAATTACCGAGATGGAATTTACCTTTTTGAGTGGAGTATAAATAAAAGAGTATAAAAATAAGCTGAATAATGCTACTACTGCACTCGCCGCATTGAACCATTGCCACATAATAATAAGGCCAACGGCGCCTGTAATAATAGCAAATGTCCAACCTTCCTTTACGCTCATTCTTCCGGATGCAACCGGCCTGTTAGCGGTCCGTTTCATTAATGCATCTGTATCTTTCTCTACTGTTTGATTGATAGCATTTGCAGACCCCGTAATAAGCATTCCTGCAATAAATAATAAAGTAATTGAAGCAAAATTAAATTTAATATTAGGAGCCAGAAGATAACAGACTACGCAACTAAATACGACCATGAAACTCAAAGTAAATTTGATCAATATAAAGTAGTCCTTCACCTTACTCGCAAGTGCGAAAGATGTTGACTGATGCGGTACCATTACTGCTTTATCCATTAATTAAAAACTGTTTTACAAAAAGCCCTGAACAAACAGGGCTATTAATTCAAAAATAATATACTTTAAATCAAACCCTTTACAATTGCCCTATTCATGTTTAATTTCATCTGCACCAATAGGTTCATTTTGAGGTATGAAATCTCTGCCATCTTTACTGTAATCATAAGGCCACCTATACACTTCAGGAATCTCGCCTATCCAGTTTCCGTGTGGAGGGCGGGCAGGCGTAGTCCACTCAAGTGAAGCTGAATGCCATGGATTCGAAGTTTCATCAGTAAGCTTTCTTCCTTTGAAAATAGAATAAAAGAAATTGAAAATAAATAAGAATTGCGCAAAGAATACAATTATAGCCACCACGCTTATCATTTCATTAAGCCCCTGGAACATTTTAAAAGATTCCCAATTACTAAAATCATAATAACGGCGGGGCATACCTGCCAATCCTTCATAATGCATTGGCCAGAAAATAAGGTAGGCACCTATCATAGTAATCCAGAAGTGGATATAGCCAAGCGTATTGTTCATCATCCTTCCAAACATTTTTGGAAACCAGTGATAAACCCCCGAAAGCATACCAAACATTGACGCCACACCCATCACCAGGTGAAAATGCGCGATTACAAAATAGGTATCGTGGAGATGCATATCAATCGCTGAATTACCAAGCCAGCAATCAATAATGAAAATAATACAAACACAGACCCGAGGAAAGGGTTCATGCCGGTAACAAACATATGATGTGCCCAAACCAGGCATGATAAGGACGCTATCGCGAAGAACGATGCTACCATTGCCATATATCCAAATATGGGCTTTCGTGAATTGGTAGAAATTACTTCAGAAGCAATACCCATAGCGGGTAGCGCGATAATATAAACTTCCGGATGGCCCAGAAACCAGAATAAATGTTGGAACAAAATTGGGCTACCTCCTTCATTCGGCAATATTTTCCCTTGAATTACTATATCGCTGAGAAAAAAGCTGGTTCCAAGATTACGATCGAAGATCAATAGAATTACAGCAGATAATAATACAGGGAAAGTTAATATACCTAATACCGCCGTAAAGAAAAACGACCAGATAGTTAGTGGCAATCTTGTCATATACATTCCTTTCGTGCGCATATTGAGGATGGTCGTTACATAATTCAATCCACCCATTAAAGTAGAAACAATAAATAACGCAATACTAATAAGCCACATATCCATTCCCGTCTTTGATCCATCCATGGCATCCCTTAAAGCGCTTAATGGCGGATATATAGTCCAGCCTCCGCTTGCAGGGCCTGTTTGAACAAATAATGAAGAAAACATTACTACAGAAGCTGCCAGGAAAAACCAATACGAAAGCATATTTAAAAATGGCGAAGCCATATCCCGGGCTCCTATCTGTAAAGGAATTAGAAAGTTAGAAAATGTTCCGCTAAGACCGGCTGTGAGCACAAAAAACACCAGAATAGTTCCATGCATAGTTACCAAGGCATAATAAAATTCCTGATCCAGTTTTCCTCCTTTTGCCCAACGCCCTAAGATATCCTCCAGAAAAGGAAATGTTTGATCAGGATAGCCTAACTGTAAGCGGAAAAGGACGGATAATAATCCACCCGTAATTGCCCATATGATTCCCGTAATAAGAAACTGATGGGAGATCATTTTATGATCCTGGCTAAAGATATAATGGGTAATAAAAGATTGCTTGTGATGGCTATCGTGTGTTGTATGTTCAAGGTCATGCACCACCAAAGGCTGTTCATGCAAAACTTCTTCGTTATTCATAATGATATTTTTAAAATGCCACTAAGGCTTATTTTCTATTAATTAGTATGGCCGCTTTCCATTGCTACCGTCGTTGTAGAATCGGTGCCACGCATCGTAAAATGTCCTTTACCACACATCTGGTCGCAACTTATTTCATAGACAAAATCCGGATTATTTTTTTTCTTAGCCATTTCTTTAGTAGTAACATCCGGCGTAAACCAAAGAGTGGTGGGTGTACCTGGCACAGCATCCATTTTCATTCTAAATTGTGGCAGGCCCACATCGTGAATTACATCCTGCGAATTAATGACAAGCTTTACGGGCCTGTTGACCACTACATGCATGGTAGTAGGCACATGAATGTCATCATGGCTTGCAGCATCGGACCAATCAACACCTAACGGATTTCCTTTGGCCCCATCCGTAAGCTTATAATTTTTTCTACCTAATACACCGTCTTTGCCCGGATACCTGATTTCCCATCCGAATTGATGGCCGGTTATTTCTATAACCTGGGCATTTTTAGGAGCATCCGCAGTGAATTTGAACCATCCTCTTAATCCAAAAACAACCAATATGGTAAGGGTAATTGCAGGAACACTTGTCCATACTAATTCCAATTTATTATTATGCGGATAATAATACGCTTTACGTTTATTGCTGTGCTGGTACCGGAAAGAGAACCAAAATAAAAGTATTTGAGTAAGAAAAAATACAAATCCGGTTATGATGATGTCTGTCCACATCATTGTATCAATACTTCTTCCTTCTATTGATCCGGCTCCTTCAGGTAATGAAGATTTTGGATAAAAAAGCTCATTACACCACCATACACCTATTAAACCAAGAATAAGAAACAAAAACATTAAAAATCCGTTGATCTTATTGCTTTGGCTTCGGGATTTTTCTTCACCTTTCAAAATGCTTACATACTCACTCGCTTTTGAAATCTGGAAAATCACCAGAAAAATAAGCACAACAATCGCTATCAAAAAAAAGTTATTCATGTTTCTTAATTTTTCCTCACCACTAAGGCTTTTAAAAATTTTTTATAATTCTTCTAATATTATCAACTTACGAGGGCCATGTCTGATTTCATTATTTTCGGTTTTTGGTTTAGCAGTATCAAAGCACAAAGGTAATAATTATCATTACCGGAAATGAAGATTAAATTTTGCAAATTTCTCTTAATTCCCTCACCTACACCTGATGAATAATACTCTCTTTTAGGAAAGGATTATTTATAGCAGTCATCGGCTCCCTCACGGCAAACCTGTTGACGCCCCACATTATTAAACCTACAAAACCTAATGGAATGCCTAACTCAAACCAGCTTATATGCGGGTTATTTTTAACGGTACCCGGCATTACCATTTGATAAAAATCTATCCAATGCCCAAAAATAATTACAATACACATAAAGGTGACAATAGTGTAATTCCTTTTCGTTGCCCTTTTCATAAATATCAAAATAGGCGCTACAAAATTCAAGATTAAATTCAAATAAAATAGTCCTGCATAAGGCCCCTGCAATCTTATTTTAAAATAAATAGTTTCTTCCGGAATATTTGCATACCAAATAAGCATAAACTGAGCAAACCATAAATAACACCAGAAAATAGAAAATGCGAACATCCACTTTCCTAAATCCTGGATATGTTCTTTGGTTACAAATTCAAGCTGGCCCCTGTTTTTAAAATAAATTACAAAAATAGTAATGAGCGCCATTCCGGCAACAAACGTACTAGCAAAAGTGTACCAGCTATACATTGTGCTGAACCAATGAGCATCAATACTCATAAGCCAAAGCCATGGAATAATAGAACCAACAGAAAGTAAATACAATACAATGTAATAGGCTGACCATGACATATTTTTCTTAAGCCACACTTTTGAAGTTTCAAAATCCATGGGCCCCATTTCATCGCTTTCCTTGCTCAACTGGTTTAATTTTTTTCCGATAAAAGACCAGAGTGTAATGACCACTAAAGAGGCCAGAAGAAAAACAGTAGGATTTAAAAAGCCGGTTTTCCCACTTAGTACCTTATCGTGTTTCAGCATTTCCTGATCTAACCATGGGTAAATATCTGTGCGGCCGCCGAAGACAATACAAAGTAAAATGATCATTGTAATAATACCCATAAGAGGCACCACAGAACCAATTGCTTCTGTGACTCTTCGAAAAGCTACCTGCCAACCGCCCATAGCAAGAGTACAAATAACAATGAAGAAAATAGAGACGTTCACGATCAGTAGCCAAAACAAACTATTTTGCAAAAGCACAGCCCAAAACCTGGTGCTGTTTACATTACCTCCATGGGCACCCGCAAGCGGGTTTAAAAAAAAGACACCAAGAATAAGAGTTAGCAAACCGGCAATCATAAATCCGGCGGTCCACTTTTTAAATCCTGCCGGTGCTACATACTGATTGTTCATTAAAAAATAATTTTTGGGATTAAACTTTTATTTCGCTTTTGTTGAATCACTTCCTTTAGATGCTGTTGAGTCGCTTGCGGCAGGAGCTGCTCCACCTGCCTGATGCGCCTTTACATATTGTATCACCATCCACCTCTGCTCCCGGCTCAATTGAGACGCATAACTTCCCATATTGTTTTTTCCATAAGTTATAGAATGAAACATAGTCCCAACCGGCATTTTTACATATTGTGCCAATGTTAAATTTGCTACCGCAGGTACTTTCCCACCTGTTGCCAGTGGCCCCTGCGCATCCATTTTAGCACCGTGGCAAATAGCACAATTAATATTAAAAAGGCGTTCAGCTTCCTTCATTTGCACTGCATTCAATGGGGGTAAAGGGTCTTTTATTTCCGCACTCAATTTATAGCCGTTAGTATCGTTGGCTAATGGATAAGGAAATAAATCACCTCTTCGGATAGTACCTTCTACAGGATATTGAATATAATTAATGTTCTCCTTAGCCAGATTATTTGATGCATAAGCTTCATAAGCACGGCTATAGGCCATATCAGGCATATATATTCTTCCGGGATCGCGCTTGCTTCCACAGCTTTGAAATAGCGTAACAACGCAAACGATAATGACAAACGATATAATAATTTTTATTTTTTTCATACCTAAAAAACCAATTTTAATTATTTGTTTTCTATTACGCAATACATCAATTTTTATCTTTTAAACACCCACTCCTTCTTCAGCTCTGTACAACTTTTGCTCCTTGTCGTATCTGCCAAACCACCATCCTTCTTCAGCATTCTGAACGTTTATTTCAATGGCGCCATTAGTTTGCAAAAATGATTCTATTTCCGCTTCATTTGATTTATCGGTACATTCAATTACCATCACAAAAGCATCGTCGGTTGAGCGGAGGCTAAAATGATGCTTTTTAACGCCGGGCATCATTTTACAAAGCCAGCAAAACGTCCAAACCATTCCTACAGCAGAGAATAATACCGTAAGTTCAAATGCTATCGGAATAAATGCAGCCAGAGGGAAATGCGGTTTACCGCCTATATTTAATGGCCAGTCTGTGGTAAAAATCCATCCCATCCCACCGATAGCAGTGGCAGTACCGATGATACCATAAATGAATCCCATCGTATGCAGACTTGTTTCTCTTAACCCTAATGCATGATCCAAACCGTGAACAGGGTAAGGAGTATATACATCATGAATTTTATAGCCCGCGCGCCTCACATTTTTAACAGCGGGGAACAGAACATTTTCCTCTTCGAAACTTCCTACTATAAATTTTTTTATCATATAAAATCTTTTTTATAATTTTTCCGATAGGAAAATTCAAATCTTTATTAATGAGCTTGCTCTACTTCTTTTATATAAAATTTCTCAGAATCCATTCTCTCCAAATCAGTCATTTTTGCTTTATAATTTTCACCACTTGTTTTCAAAGCATGCTTAATTTCCGCGACTGCAATAACGGGGAAGAATTTTGCAAAGAGGAAATAGCAAGTGAAAAACAATCCAAAAGTTCCAAGATAAAACCCGATTTCCCAAATGCTGGGACTGTAATAAGTAGTCCAGGAAGATGGAAGAAAATCGCGATAAATGGACGTAACGATAATCACAAAACGCTCGAACCACATACCCACATTAATCAATACTGCCATAAAGAAAGTAAATAAAACATTCCTTCTTAATTTTCGGGACCAGAAGAGTTGGGGCGATACCACATTACAAAACATCATACCGTAATATGCCCAACCATATGGGCTGAAAATGTTTACCCTGTTTTCACGAAAAGCCCACCACTCATAAGTATTACCACTATACCAGGCCACAAATAATTCCGATAAATAAGCACATCCTACAACGGATCCCATAACTAAAATCACCTTATTCATCGCTTCTATATGACCGATGGTTATATAATCTTCCAGGTGAAGTACCTTACGGGTAATGATCAATAAAGACTGAACCATTGCAAATCCTGAAAATATAGCACCCGCTACAAAATAAGGCGGAAATATAGTAGTATGCCATCCCGGAATAACAGAGGTTGCGAAATCCATAGATACTATCGTATGTACAGATAATACAAGTGGGGTTGCCAAACCTGCCAAAACCAAGGCAAGACTTTCCTGCCTTTGCCAATGCTTGGTACTTCCTGTCCATCCAAAAGAGGTAAGACCATAAAACATTTTTCTAAACTTAGTTTTTGCCCGGTCGCGAAGCGTTGCCAGATCGGGCAATAGACCTGTGTACCAAAATAATACTGAAACAGTAAAATAAGTAGATACTGCAAATACATCCCATAAAAGAGCTGAATTAAAGTTAGGCCAAAGCGGCCCGCGTGTGTTGGGATAAGGCATTACAAAAAATCCCATCCATACACGTCCCATGTGAAATATGGGAAACATTCCGGCACACATAACTGCAAAAATCGTCATAGCCTCGGCAGCCCTGTTCACACCTGTTCTCCACCCCTGCCTGAATAATAAAAGGATCGCAGAGATCAATGTACCCGCATGCCCGATTCCGATCCACCAAACAAAATTGGTGATATCCCAACCCCAGCCTACAGTACGGTTCAGGTTCCATTGTCCTATTCCATACACTACCTCTCTATACACAGAATAAACTCCAAAAAGCAAAAGTGCCAGGGCAACAGACAAACCTATCCACCATGCACGTGTGGGTTTTGTTTCTATAGGGCCAATAATATCCTCGGTTATTTGGTGATAACTTTTGTCACCATCAATTAATGGTTCCCGTAGTTCCGATTCATACCTTAATAATGACATACGCTTTTTAGCTTTTTGCTACAGGTTGTGTCTGTAACCTTATTAAAATTATCAATTCTTTATTAATTTCTTATCCTTCATGTTCATGACTTCCCACTTCCCTTTCCGTGTTTCTTATTTTAGCAAGATAATTCACATTGCTAAGTGTGTGCAATTGCTCCAAAACATAAAATTTCCTGGCTTTTTGCTCTTCATATCTTATTTTAGAAATTTTACTTTCTTTATCATTCACGTTTCCAAAATTAATTGCATTGGTGGGACACGCCTGCATGCAAGCGGTTTTTATCTCGCCATCTTTTATAGGCCGGTCCTCTTTTTTTGCATTCAGTTTCCCTTCCTGCAAACGCTGCACACAGAAACTACATTTTTCCATTACCCCTCTTGCTCTTACAGTCACATCCGGATTTAAAACCATTCGCGTCAAATCATCCTGCAAATCCATCGTAGCATCAGAAATGATTCCTCTTTGGTTATCAGGGAAGCTATCTGCACCATTATAATCAGCCCAGTTAAAACGGCGAACTTTATAAGGACAGTTATTTGCACAATATTTTGTACCGATACAACGATTATAAATCATTTGGTTGAGTCCTTCACTGCTATGGTTTGTAGCCGAAACGGGGCACACATTTTCACATGGAGCATTATCGCAATGCTGGCAAAGCATAGGCTGAAAAACAATGTCGGGATTTTGAGTGCTTCCGGTAAAATATCTGTCAATACGAAGCCACTGCATATCATGGAATCTGGACACTTCATATTTTCCAACAGTAGAAATATTATTTTCCGCTACGCAGGCCACGGTACAAGCACTGCAACCGATACACGTGTTCAGGTCAATGCTCATTCCCCATTTTATTCCAGGCTTTTCATAAGTAGGATATAAGGTGGCATCACGTGAAAAACTTTCACCGTAAGCGCTTAATTCTTCTTCTTCTTCTCTATTTAACTCTCCCGGATCCGCTATAAAATGCTTCAATGTGGCTTCTCTTACTATAGGGCGGCCTTCTGTAATGCTATGCGTTTGTGATTGAGCTATAGGGAACATCTTGCCTGTTTTCTCAATAGTGGCAGGCGCAGAATAAGTAACGGAAGATCCATTAAAAACTGCAAAAGGATATACATTCACGCCCACCTCATTTGCAGCAGCGCCAATATATTGTTTCGTTTTTGTTTTATCATTGCTTTGACGACCATAGCCCAGTGCAATTGCAATTACATCCGGATGTATTCCGGGAATGATCAACGCAGCTATTTCAATCGTTTTGCCATTGCATACAATTTTTACCACCGGCTTATCAGGATGCACTTCATATTTATCAGCCTGGCGCGGATTAAAAATATCTATATCAAATAATTTCTTCCCCATTTCAGGAGAAATCATAGCATAATTATCCCATGTTGCTTTTGAAACAGGATCACTTACTTCCTGCAACCACGCGTTGCTGGCTCGGTTTCCTGTTCCAATAGACACCTTTTGATAAAGGATCACTTCCGAACCACTACTCTTTGGCGCGCCTATCTTTGCTGCTGCGTCTGCGACATTTCCTCTAAAAGCAACCGCTGCTGATAGTACAGGTGCAGTAGAAGTGGGAGTAGTAACCGGTTTGACAGCTTTTACCGTTGCGGATTTAGCCGAAGCGGAGTCTGTTGAGGCACCTATTCCTCCCAATGTTTCTGTAGAAACCGCTGAAGCGGGCGTCAGATCAGAAACATTTACTATTTCCGTTTGTGTTTTTAATTTAGAATTCTCAATAACTCCGTCCTGTAAAAACTGTTCATATTGATTAAGGCCTCCCAATTTGCCGGTCCAGTAATTTCTAAAATAAGTCAGGTAATCATCTGTGCTTCCGGAAATCTTTAAAAGCGAAGATTCAAACTGGCGGGTTTTAAACAGTGGATGTATCAATGGCTGAATGACACTAACCATACCTTTTTGAAGTTCAGCATCGCCCCAGCTTTCTAACCAGTGATGAGAAGGAACAATATACTTGCATAACTCTGTTGTCTCATCCATTTTTTCACTGAAAGAAAGAGTGAAAGGACATTTTTTAACTCCAGCGGCAAACTTAGCGGAATCAAAATAACTATATACCGGATTAGCGCCATAAACCAGCAGCGCACCTACATTTCCTGCGTTTAAATCCTGGGTAAGAGTTACCATATCGGCGTCTACTCCCTGGCGATAATTTACCGGAGTGCTTAAGTCGATCGTTTTCCCTACTGCGCCGATTGCTTCATTTATTGCATTTACAATTACCTGAATGTTTTGGTCGTTACTTCCGCAAACAACTAAAGCAGCGCCATTATTAGCCTTTAATTCAGCAGCGGTTTTCTTAATTCCGTCTGCAAGTGCACCAGATAAATTCGCTGATGTGCCACCACCCAGGGCGCCAAGCAACGCAAGCGCAACTGCACCTGTTTCTGATGGTTTGTGCAAATATCTTTCGTCTGCATTAGCACCTGTCATACTATAATATCCTTCAAACTGAATGTGCCTGCTCATTGTCGGATTCTTTTCATCAATCCTTCTATTCACAGCATATTGTCTTGCAAAAACAACCGGGCTAAGCCAGGTTCCAAGGAAATCTGCCCCAAGGCTTACAATAACTTTTGCATTTTCAAAATGATATGAGGGGATTGCCTTTACACCGTAGGATGCCAGGTTGGCTGTTATCATTCCACTGTATGAAACAGCATCATATTGTACATGACGGCTGCCTGGATATTTAGC
>CAJDUV010000188.1_pt1 | contig 14060 bp, 10 predicted proteins | sample 7391201 | NCBI WGS metagenome assembly CAJDUV01 (sample SAMEA7055680, study PRJEB34461) | soil metagenome | biome: terrestrial ecosystem; feature: Peninsula; material: soil | place: Antarctica | collected 2016 | reverse complement strand
TACAAATTTACCATATATTTTCCGGCGTTATTTTGTCTGGTTTTAATGAATCGAAACATCTTTTAAAACTTTGATGGCAAACTAAATTATATTTGTTTGAATACATTTTTACATTTCCAATAATCTTATTTTTTGTTAGAAGAAATTATCATAGCCATACAATCTTACTTTAAAGCACACAGGTTTATTGTCAAAAATAAATTATGGAAATGGATTTTGATCCCTGGCATTATTTATTGTATTCTTTTTATAATAGGCATTTACTTTTTTTGGGAATCAGCCTCTTTTATTATTAATTATATTTTGGCTGAAATGGGCGTAAAAGCCTGGTTACAGAGAGAAAATGCACATTGGCTTAATTTCCTTTTTATTTTTGGGCAAATCGTTCTTCAGCTCATTCTCTTGTTGTTTTATTTTTCCTGGTTCAAATATTTCTTTCTCATTATTGGTTCGCCCTTGTTTGCTTATTTAAGCGAAAAAACAGAGGCGATAATTTTAAAGAAAGATTATCCCTTTTCAATAAAAAAATTTGTTACGGACATACTCAGAGGAATAAAAATTGCTTTACGAAATACACTATGGCAAACAGTTTACACGGTCGCCATTTTGATATTGGCTTTAATTCCTGTGTTGGGGTGGATCACACCGTTGGTGGCATTATTTGTTGAATGTTTTTATTTCGGTTTTTCTATGCTCGATTATACTAATGAACGCAAAGGGCTTTCTTCGTTTCAAAGTGTTGACTTTATTAACCGCCATAAAGGGTTGGCTATTGGGAATGGAATGGTGTTTTATTTAATGCATGCGCTTCCTTTTATTGGATGGATATTTGCGCCGGGATATGCAGTGATAGCGGCCACTTTGAGTTTACAGGAAAAAGAGAATAAAGTGGTTTAATTTGTACCAAAATAATTTTAAATGATCTATCTGATCCCTTCTTTTCTTTCTGAAAATGCAATAGAAACAATTCCAAATTATGTTTTGAATGCGGTAAAGAATTGTTCAGTAATTTTTGCGGAAAATGAGCGTACAGCAAGGCGTTTTTTAAAAGTAATGGATAGAGAAATTGTAATTGATCATTTTGAATGGTTTGCTATTCATAAAGTAGAAGCTGAACAAATAAAGGTTTTCAAACAAAAAATAAATGAGGGGAAAAATATAGCTATCATAAGCGAAGCCGGTTGTCCGGGCGTGGCCGATCCCGGACAAATATTAGTAAATGAAGCGCAAAAACTAAATCAGGAAATAAAGCCTTTGGTTGGACCAAATTCTATCCTATTGGCTTTAATGGCAAGTGGCTTAAATGGACAAAACTTTTGTTTTCATGGATATTTACCAATAGATAATTTTGAAAGAATAAAGAAAATAAAAGAATTGGAAGAAGAATCGTTAAAGAAAAAGTGTACACAAATATTTATTGAAACGCCGTTTCGGAATAATAAAATAATTGAGACTATTTTGCAAAATTGCAAACCGTCAACTCAATTCTGTATTGCTTCTGAACTAACCTCTTCGAATGAGTGGATTAAAACAAAAACAATTGCAGAATGGAGAAAAGAAAAAATTGATTTACATAAAAAACCGGTTATTTATTTGTTGCAGGGTTGACTTCTTTATTCTCTTATTCCTTTTCATTAAGAGAAAAGATCCAATCCCTTAGAACTGCTATGTGGTACTTTTCCCAAATGCTTATATGCTTTGGCTGTAACTTCTCTTCCCCGTGGTGTGCGCATAATGAAACCTTCCTGAATTAAAAAAGGTTCATACACTTCTTCAAGTGTTCCGGTTTCTTCGCCTACCGCTGTGGCAATGGTAGTAATTCCTACGGGGCCGCCTTTAAATTTTTCGATGATAGCAGTAAGAATCCGGTTGTCCATTTCATCCAATCCATATTCATCTACATTCAATGCTTTTAGCGCGTGCTCGGTAATTTTTAAATCAATCACCCCATTAGAAAGCACCTGCGCGAAATCTCTCACTCTTCTTAGTAAACCATTGGCAATTCTTGGAGTTCCGCGGCTGCGGCCTGCTATTTCTGTAGCTGCATCAGAAGTTATTTTTGTGTTTAAAATAGAACATGAGCGCAGAATTATTTTTTGCAATGTGGCTGCATCATAATATTCTAATCTTGATTTGATGCCGAACCTGCTTAGTAATGGCGCAGTAAGTAAACCGCTTCTGGTGGTGGCCCCGATCAATGTAAACGGATTTAAATTGATTTGCACACTTCTTGCATTCGGGCCGGTATCAATCATTATGTCGATACGATAATCTTCCATCGCGGCGTACAAATATTCTTCCACTACATTGCTAAGCCGGTGGATTTCATCAATAAAAAGCACATCGTTGGCTTCCAAATTTGTAAGCAAACCCGCAAGGTCACCGGGTTTTTCTATAACTGGGCCGCTGGTTTCTTTAATATTTACTCCTAATTCGTTGGCTACTATCCGGCTCAATGTAGTTTTCCCCAATCCGGGTGGGCCGTGAAAAAGAATATGATCGAGCGCTTCACCACGCATTTTAGCTGCTTTTATGAAGATGCGAAGATTCTCAATTATTTGTTTTTGGCCACTGAACTCTTCAATAACCGCTGGCCGGATATTATTTTCAAATTCCTTGTCGGCGGGAGTTAAAACTTCTTTTTCTTTATTCAGATTTTGGTTAGACATGTTTATTTTTCAACGTTGTAAAACTACCAAATGATTTTAGATTTTAGGTTGACGATTTTAATGCCAGGAAGGATTTAAGAGAATATTTAATGAAACCTTAAATGACCAGCTCCAATTTTTATGAAACCAGTTTATACATTTTGCCTGGCAGCGAAGAAAGGATTCCCTGCATTTCAAGCATTAAAAGCGCCTGGGCCACTGCACTGCTGCTCAGTTTGCTTTTGAAATATAGTTCATCAATGTGCACCTGTTCTTCAAGTTGTAAAATGTCAACAATTATTTTTTCGTCTGCTGTAAATTCTATAAATAATTCTCTTTGTTTTTTTACGGATGGCTTTTTATTTTGCTTCCATCCCATATTCAGCAGCAGATCTTCAGCGCAGGTAATTAAAGCGGCTTTATTATTTTTGATCAAATAATTGCATCCTTCACTTTTTGAATCGCTCACTCTTCCGGGAAAAGCGAAGACGTCTTTATTATAACCATTACCTAATTCCGCGGTTATCAGAGAACCTCCCTTTAAACCGGTTTCAACTACTACAATACAATCACTCAGGCCGGCAACTATACGGTTTCTTGATGGAAAATTCTGTCGTTCGGGCTTTGTATTATTTTTAAATTCAGTAAGTAAGCCGCCATTTTTTACCATCTGTTTGGCCATTGAAGCATTTTGAGCGGGATATACCATGTCTAATCCATGTGCAAGAACACCAACGGTTCTTAAATTGTTTTTTAGCGACATTCTGTGAGCAATGCTATCAATTCCAAAAGCCAGTCCGCTTACAATTAATATATCTTCATTGGTCAGTTCTTCTATTAATTTTTCGCAGATATTCTTTCCATAATCGTTATGATTTCTGGTACCCACTATCGCTATTATTTTAGATGAATTTAGATCCGCATTTCCTTTGTAATATAATAATGGCGGACTATCGTAGCAATTGAGCAGTCTTTGGGGATAATCTTTTTCTGATATAAAAAGGGTTTTAATTTTATATTTTTTAACGAAGTCAATTTCTTCTTCTGCTCTTTTAAAATCAGTAAAATTCTTAATTGACGATGCTCTTACTGAGCCGATTCCTTCTAAACTACCCAGCTCTTTTTTTGTTGCATGAAATATTGCCTCAGCACTTCCAAAATGATTTACCAATGCTTTGGCATGTACATCGCCGATATTGGGAATCAGGGTTAGCGCGATTTGGTATAGAAGGTCGTCCTGCATGAAAATATTTACAATTGAAAATAAGTAAAATTTATCTAATTGTTCTAAGATTTCCGGAAGGCACGGATGATCTTTGTAATATATTTAAAGCAAAATATTTACTCTAAAACTTTTTCCATTTCCATGCTCCGCGATCCTTTTATTAGAATTTGAGCATTCTGTATGTTTTTTATTTTCCACCAATCCTTTGCCTGTTCTGAATTATCAAAGTGAATATAATCACTTTTTATTTCTTTAAAATTTCTGCCGACAAGTACCACCTCCTCCCATTTATAATGATCAATTAATTCTACGATGGCGGCATGTTCTTTTTTACTTTCATTTCCCAATTCCTTCATATCACCTAATAATAGGACCTTTTTATCGCCTTTCATGGTTGTGAAATTTTCGATGGCGGCTTTCATACTTCCGGGATTGGCATTGTAAGCATCCAATATTATTGTGTTGCTTTCTTTCTTTATTAATTGTGACCGGCTGTTGGAAGGCGAATAATTTTCAATCGCATTCTTTATATTTTCAACATTTATTTTGAAATATTTTCCTATGCAAACTGCGGCAAGCACGTTTGGCAAATTATAAGCCCCAACCAGGTTGGTTTGAATTTTTAATGGTGATTCACTGTTTATTGTTACTTCCACAAAAGTATCGTTATTGGAAATGCAAGCACTTGAATTTACGAAAGCAATTCCGTCATGTAAATTGAGGTAATCGAAAAGTTCTCCCTTCCCTTTTTTTATGTTTTCTACACTTCCAAACCCTTCAATGTGCGCTTTGCCGATATTTGTTATTAAGCCATACGTGGGCTGCGCATATTTACAATAACCATCGATTTCTTTTAAATGATTAGCACCCATTTCTATCACCGCCATTTCCGCATCTTCTTTTATCTTTAAAATAGTAAGAGGCACGCCAATGTGATTGTTTAAATTTCCTTTGGTGGTATAAGTTTTAAAAGTAGTGGAAAGAACATCATGTAATAATTCTTTGGTGGTTGTTTTTCCATTGCTGCCGGTAATGGCAATAAATGGGATTTGAAATAGGTTTCGATGAAATTTAGCCAGCTGCTGTAGTGTTTCCAGCGCATTATTTACCTGTATGAGTCTACTATCTGAAAAGGTTAATTTTTCATCTGTTACAACGTAAGATGCGCCTATATCCAGAGCTTGTTTAGCAAAATGATTTCCATTAAAATTGGGGCCTTTCAAAGCAAAAAACAGATCCCCTTTTTGCAGTTTTCTTGAATCCGTTTGTATGGAAGGGAATTGTTTATAAATTTGATAAATGTCTTCGATATTCATAAGGCAAATGTAAAGGAGGATTTTAAATTTTTGGTGTTTGGGGTTTATTCTGATAATGAAATGTTTTCAAAATAATGCATTACTTTTTATTGCAGTGACCCTTTGGAAATCCAAATGGAAGAGTGAAAGTGATACTGATGAAAAAAGCGGGATGAAAAAATTAAAAGGAAACAGATGCAACAAAAACGCCCACTATTTATAATGAGCGGCCGTTTTTTACTTTGAGAATATTACCATCTTTTTATTTCCCTACTTCTTTCAACATTTCTTTCACCGCTGCTTCAATCTGATCATCTTTTCCATTTAATAAATCTTCATAAGGAAGTGGAACTTTGATGTCAGGTTCCACCTGTAAATTTTCTGTGGTACGCCCTTCTTTTCCGATGGTGCCTACCATTGGAATTCCGAAAACTATAGTAGGATCAATTTGAGTTTCCCACCAAACTGCTGTACCGGTGCCGGCTACGGGCATTCCGATGAGCTTGCCGAGCCCGAGTTGTTTGTATATGTATGGGAAAATAAATGCGTCGCTGTAATTACTTTCACTCATTAAAACACAACTTGGTTTTTGCCAGCGGCCCAAAGGTTCGCCGCCGTTTAAAAGGTTACCCTGTGGCGAAAACCGCAGATAGGTTTTACCGCTCAGGAAAGTTGCCAGGTCATCATGCAACCAGCCGCCACCATTAAACCGTGTGTCAACGATCAATGCTTCTTTTTCAAGATTTTTTCCCATCACATCATCCAGTGTGTTTCTGTAACTCCCGTCATTCATGCCCTGCACATGGACGTAACCAATTTTTCCGCCGCTTAATTTATCTACCATATCGGTCATCTTTTTTACCCAGCGATTATACATTAATACTGATTCGGCGGCGAACGAAATTGGTTTCATTGTTTCTTCAAAACGGTTATTATTTGTGGGGTCATAAACAGAAAGCAACGTGTTTTTACCCACCATCCTGTTCAGCAATTTTGCCCAATCAACCTCATTGGTTATTTCTTCATCATTAATCTTTTCTATTATTTCTCCGGCTTTTATTTTATTAATTGATTTATAAAGCGGGCCACCTGTAATTACTTCTGTGATCTTTAAACCTTTACCGGTGTAGGTTTCATCGAATAACAAACCCAGGGCAGCAGTTTCATCTCCATTCGGAATTGGTTCATTATAACGACCACCTGTGTGCGAAGCGTTCAATTCACCGAGCAGCTCACTTAATAACTCCTGGAAATCAAAGTTGTTATTGATGTAAGGAAGAAATTTGGCATAAGTTCTTTTATACATTTCCCAATCCACCCCATGTAATTTCGGATCATAAAACTTCTCCTTTACCTGACGCCATGCATGCTCAAAAATATACTCGCGTTCCGCTGCAGGATTTAAAACCATTTCTCCATTCACTTTTATAGAAGAATATTTACCAGTGGCAGCATCTATTTTTACCAAACTATCGCTATTGGTTACAAAAAGGTTTTTGCCGTCTTTAGATAGTTGAATCCCGCTGGGGCTGCCATCCATCTTCGCTAAAATTTTTGTATCCCTGGTTCTTAATTCTGTAACCCACAGGTTATAGCCTTTCTCAAAAGATGCCAGGTAATACAATTTAGAACCGTTAGAGTCTATCACGTAATCACTGATGGAGGAACTGTTGATAGTCATTCTGACTCTGCGGTTGTCAAGATCTTTTAAATCCGGCGACCATACTTTTTGTGCATTTTTTTCTTTTTTATTTAATAAAGATTTCATGGAATCTATGGCCGTTTTATTTTTGTTTTCCTTCTCTTCTTCTTCCTTTAGCGCCCATTTACCGCGGCCTTCACGAAAGCCACTGTTTATCGGATACATGATTTCTCCCGAAGCATCTGCCTTTATTAAAGCGATATTACTTTGTGAAAAATATCCACGCTGGTCGTCGGCGATAATCCATTTATTATCGGGACTCCAATCAAAATCCCAATCGCCATCGCTGTAAGAATAATTATGGCCTTTCGGTAAAATAGTGCGCGTTTGCTTTGAAGAAATGTTATAGATTTTTAAAATATTCCTATTTTCTATGTACGCAATTTCTTTTCCATCCGGAGAATATTTCGGTTGAAACTCTTCAGCGCTTGTTGCAATCAAAGGCTCTTCTTTTAAAACTGTTGATGCAAAGAAATAAGGTTCTTCTTTTCTGGCTATACTGGTTTTATAAATGTCCCAATTATCATTTCTTTCTGCCGCATAAATGAGGCTCCTTCCGTCAGGGCTCCATTGTACCATGCGCTCCTGTTGCGGCGTGTTGGTAATGCGTTTGGTTTGCCTCCCTTCCACGCTGGTAACAAATATTTCTCCACGTGTTACAAAGGCAATCTCTTTCCCATTGGGCGATAAAACAAATTCAGTAACGTGGCCGTTAAGTGGTGAATTCTTTTCAACATTCATACGGCCATCATTATAAATTTGAATGGCCACTTTTTGCGGTTCAGCACCGTTTTTTAATGTATAAATTTCTCCATCATAAGTGAAGCAAAGCGTATTATCTTTTGCAGCGCTCAAATGCCTTACAGGATTATTTTTGAATTGGGTAAGTTGCACTTCACTGTTTAATTGCAGTGATTTTTTATAAACGTTTTGGGAACCGTTTTTTTCGCTCAAATAAAAAACGGATTGATCGTCATTGCTCCATACCGGTTCGCGATCTTCACCTATGAAGTCGGTTATTTTTTTGTACTGATTGCTTTTCAGATTTAATATCCAAAGATCCCTGGTAACTGCAGATGTATGATGCTTGCGCCACGGATCTTCGTATCCTTTTCTATCCTGAAAAACAATTTCAGTTCCTTTGGAATTGTAATGTGCATTTTCAATTCCTGCTCCGGAAATTAAAATCGGTTTGCCGCCGGTAATTGGCACTTTATATAGATTTTGAAAAAGCCTTGGACTATAAAAACGGATGTTATTTGCCTGGATGTTTCTTGCGCTTCCGAAAATGACACTCTTATCATCTGGAGAAAAATCGTATGGAAAATCGTTGGCGCTGTTATAAGTTAAACGGACCGGTGCACCGCCTGTAGCCGGCATAATATATACGTCGAAATTTCCTGAACGGTTACTTGCAAAAGCAACATATTTTCCATCATGGCTCCAAACGGGCATTTCATCCTGCGCTTCGTGAATTGTAAGTGGCGAGGCTACTCCGCCGTTGGCAGCCACTCTATAAATATCACCTTTGTATCCAAAAACAATGGTTGTTCCATCAGGGGAAATGGCGGGATACCTGAGCCACAGAGGGTTGTTCTGAGCACAAGAAATGCTTACAAAAGAAATGCACACCAGGAAAGTGATCAGTTTTCTCATAAAATTAATTTTGAAAGGAAGAAATTTTGATTGCTAAAGTACGATTTGACGCATTTAATTTGAAATAAATTATATGAAAGGAAAGTGGTCAAATCTTTTCTTTCAAAACACGTGCATACATAAGAAAGTTATGCATATATTTGGGTTGTGAAAAAATCTTCCTTATATAAAGGATTGCTTGAACCAATCATTTTACAATTGTTGAAAGATAATGGCCGTATGTACGGTTTTGAAATAACACAGAAAGTAAAGTTGCTTACTAAAGATGAATTGCAAATTACTGAAGGTGCATTATATCCTTTATTGCACAGACTGGAAGCGGAAGGTTTGCTGGAGGTTTCGATGGAAAATATCGGTAACAGAATCCGGAAATATTATTCGTTAACAAAAGCCGGAAAGAAAGGAATAGTAGGATCTTTAAACGAAGTTCACAGTTTTGTTGAAACCTTGCAATTACTTTTTAATCCAAAATTGGCATAAATGATTACTGAAGAACAAATAGAATCCTTATTTACTTTTTGTAAAAAACATTTTGTAAAATATTACGATGTGCAGGTAGAATTGGTGGATCATTTGGCAAATGCGATAGAAGAGGAAATGCAGATGAATCCTGAAATTACTTTTGAAAAGGCTTTGGAGAAAGTACATCAAAGTTTTGGTGTGATGGGCTTTGCCCCTTTAGTTGCGGAGAAACAAAAATTCGCGGAAAAGCAAAGCAGGAAACTATTTTGGGGATTATTGAAGAAGCAATTTGGCTGGCCGAAGATCTTGACATTCTTTTTATTATTCGCGATTTTGTCCAGCATATTTAATGCGGATGCCTCCCTAATGAATTGGTTTTCGTTTATAATCGTTTTTCTATGTTGGCCTTTATTGTTGTTAAGTATATTAAGAATTCAAAGGGAGGCAAGAAGGACAGGTAAAAAGTTTTTGATCATCAATTTCTCATGGATTGGCACTTTAATTATGCTGCCCATATATTTCTTAAACATTTCAAGTATTTTTAGAGTTTTTAATGATGAAAGTGTTTTTAGTTATACGCCAAGGCACATTTTAATTCCGGGTGTGAGCATCTTTTTGAGCCTGTACATTATAACGCTAATGGTAATTTGGCAAACCCTGGCTTCAGTGAGGGAAAGTTTGTACAAAAATTATCCTGAAGTATTTTCTATAACAGTATAATTTATTTAGAACTTTATTAATGCAGACTAAATAAAAATTAATTGTTTTATTACATATGTGTTGAAATACGGAAGGGGCATTGTTTCCGTTGCTCATTCATAATCTATAGATGATGGGCTGCCGGACATGGGCAAGTACCGCGCTGAAGGTTTTGTGCGTAGGCTTTGTGGCGCAGTACTGCCCGATGGCCGGAGCAAAAGCTGACCAAAGAACCGTAGATCACAGCCCCAAAATTTTTTCTTCCTTTTTTAAAGTTCCAAAGGTTATAGAAATGAAAAAGATTACCAATTTCTGTGAACTATCGCCTCTGTTTTTACGTTTATAAAATCACATCTCTCAAAAATTTGTACTTTTACTAATTAACTTTTATTAAATGGATATTTTACCCGGCCCGCTATTAAAAAACATCAATTCGCCTGCCGATTTAAAAAAATTGGATCGAAGTCAATTACACCAGGTAAGTGATGAATTACGCCAGTATATTGTAGATGTAGTGAGCGTGTATGGTGGCCATTTTGCCGCCAGTCTTGGTGTGGTAGAACTTACAGTTGCATTGCATTATGTTTTCAATACTCCTTACGACCAATTGGTTTGGGATGTGGGCCACCAGGCTTATGGACACAAAATACTTACCGGACGCAGGGACAACTTTTTTACCAACAGAAAATATAAGGGCCTTAGTGGTTTTCCAAAAAGATCGGAAAGTGAGTATGACACCTTTGGCGTTGGCCATTCTTCCACCTCCATTTCTGCAGCGCTTGGAATGGCAATGGCATCTCATTACAAAGGCGAAAATGACAGGCAACATGTAGCAATAATTGGGGATGGCGCTATGACGGCCGGTGAGGCATTTGAAGCGATGAACCACGCGGGAATTGAGAAAAGCAATTTGCTCATAATACTTAATGATAATTGCATGAGCATTGACCCAAATGTAGGTGCTTTAAAAGAATATTTAACTGATATTACTACTTCTCAAACTTATAATAAATTTCGTGACGATTTTTGGAAAGCGTTAGGAAAACTTCCCGGAAAACATTTTTCAAGAAAGATGGTTTCAAAAATTGAAGCTTCGCTGAAAGGAATGGTGAGCAAAAGCAGCAATCTTTTTGAATCACTTAATATCCGCTACTTTGGACCTATTGATGGTCATAATATTACTAAGTTAGTAGATACTTTAAATGACCTCAAAGGTATTCCGGGTCCAAAATTATTGCATATTAAAACTGTAAAAGGAAAGGGGTACGATCTTGCGGAAAAGGATCAAACGAAATGGCATGCGCCCGGATTGTTTGATAAAATAACAGGGGAAATTTATAAGAAGAAATTTGATATTCCTCAACCGCCAAAATATCAGGATGTATTTGGATACACTATTATTGAACTGGCAGAAAAGAATGATAAAATAATGGGTGTAACTCCTGCTATGCCAAGTGGGTGTTCTTTAAAATATATGATGGAGAAAATGCCTAATCGTGCATTTGATGTAGGCATTTGCGAACAACATTCTGTTACACTTAGTGCCGGCCTGGCCACACAGGGAATAAAAGTTTTTTGCAATGTTTATTCCTCTTTTATGCAGCGTGGTTACGACCAGGTAATTCATGATGTGGCTTTACAGAATTTGCCCGTTGTTTTTTGTTTGGATAGAGCAGGTTTAGTAGGGGAAGATGGCCCCACCCACCACGGCGCTTTTGATATTGCATACATGCGGTGCATCCCCAACATGATTGTGAGCGCACCAATGAATGAAAGTGAATTAAGAAATTTGATGTTTACCGCGCAATTGGAAACAACAAAAAATCCTTTTGTAATCCGCTATCCGAGAGGGGAAGCGGTAAAAGCTGACTGGAGAACAGAGATGTTAAATCCGGCACACTATGATATGCGTTTTGTAAAACCTTTGGATGAAAAATTGCTTCATGAAGTTTTCAGTAAATATTCTAAAATAATTACCGTTGAGGACGGAACAATTGTCGGTGGTTTTGGCACTGCGATTTTGGAATTTATGAATGAGCATCATTATAAAGCCGAAGTAAAAATAATGGGAATTCCTGATAGATTTATTGAGCATGGCTCTCAAAAGCAATTGTACGATGAGATAGGAATTGATTCCCATCATATTGCCGAAGCGATACGGGATATGGCAAAAATAGAAGTGAATAAATTATTGGCTGGATTAAAGTGATAGCAAAAAACAGCGGGTAGTGAGATGTTAGTTTTGGTGGAAGAATATAGGCAGTTAAATTTATGAGTTAATGCTGATTTTATCATTTTGGTTCCGTAATTTATCATTTTTTCCAACACACCTAGCTCAATAATGTCTTTTGGTCTCTTAGTGGCTTTTTTATTTTTAAATAAGTTGATTGATTTGGAGAAAAGGAATCCTCTATATCAGATATTTAAGCAATCGAAGCATGTCTTAAAGCAAGGTCAAAAGAAATATGTTCGAGGTCAATCATTGTGGTAATCATATTCAAACTCAATAAATAAATATAGAATTAATTAAAAAAATTGGAATCGTATTATTCCTTTGCATCCCTTTATAATAATGAAAGCGCTTACCGTTTTTAAATATCTTTGCGCGCTGTTTTGAAAAACGGATTTTGGCAATATGGAAAATATTTATTTATTAATTATCGTTGGTTTCTTAATTGGTACTCTCGGAACCTTGATAGGGGCGGGCGGAGGCTTTATCTTAGTACCACTTCTACTTCTTTCAAATCCTGAATTAAGTCCTGATTCCATCACTGCTATATCGATGGCTGTAGTAGCCTGCAATGCTATTTCGGGTTCTATTGCCTATATGGCAACCAAAAGAGTGGATTATAAAGCAGGGATTGTTTTTGCTATTTGCACAATTCCAGGTTCTATTCTGGGCGTGCTTACTACCAAAGTAATTCCGCGTGATGTATTTGATGTCATTTTTGGAATAGCACTTTTTGGACTGGCTATATTTCTATTTTTTAAAGGTGGCAATAAAGAGGTAGTCAGTAAACCGGTTAATGTGCGCAAAGGCTGGGTGCAGCAGCATCTTACCGATAAATTTGGTCAGACATACAACTACTCATACGACATCAGGCTCGGAATGGTTTTGAGTGTTTTTGTTGGATATTTTTCTCCCTTGCTCGGGATTGGAGGTGGCATTATTCATGTGCCAGCTATGTCGGAATGGCTACTTTTTCCAGTCCATATTGCCACAGCTACTTCTCATTTTATTTTAGCTATCATGGCTACCGTAAGTGTGATTACACACATTTTTCAAGGAAGCTATAATGATCCTCTGATTTTGAAAATGGTACTTGGCCTTGTAATCGGCGTGGTGCCTGGTGCACAATTAGGCGCTTATTTATCAAGAAGAATAAGAGGAAAAATGATTATAAAGGCACTCGCTTTATCTCTTGGGATAGTAGGCATACGAATATTACTATCAAGGTTTTTTTAATACTATTTCGACCTATTTTATAATATTGAAAGTTACCAGCATCGTAGTAATAAACAAAGCGAAAAGGCCGATAAGGAAAATAATATCTGCGATCCTTTCATAAACTTCCCCTCGTATCGTTTTGCTTCGTATGGAAAGAAAAGAAAGAATACTGCTGGCCATAAACATGATAGTTGCCAGGTGAGCACCACGAAACAAATTCCCAATAAGTTGGAAGATGCCGTTAGAACATGATTTTGTTTTTCCAGTTTTTCTGTCATACTGCAAATATTTATCGGGATTATTTAAACAAACGAAATTCAAGGTTTAAATTATTTTACTTGGCATTTGACGGTATTTTAATGAAAAATGTTTGTTAAGTTCTTTTACTATAGGCAATTTTTTTGTTTCAATTCTGGTTTTGACGTAATTCTCATGTGTTCAACAGGTATGTGCATGTTTTTACGAAACTCATCTAAATAGAGATAGGTAAAATTTGAATTCATAAAAGGCAAAAATAATAGTCGGGAATACCTATGAAAAGTTGCGTTATAATTATAAAGTTCACAAATCTGGGAAAAAAATGAAGGGGAGGAAATATTTTTTACGAAAACGGCCGTTTAAATAAAACTATAATTATTAAATTTTTATAAAATCGGTAACAGAATTAAAATCTACTTTCGCATTCAATTAATGAAAAAAATTAAATCTATACAACTCAAAGCAGCTTTTCTTTTGATAGTATTTTCTTTGAATACAATCATTGGGTTTGCCTGCGCTGTTGGGTTAGATATGGGTTTTAATTCACATCATCATGAAGAAGAAGTAACAAAAGCTACGGTTCACATTCAGGCAGATGGCAAAAATCATCACCATAAGAGCGAGGCTAATGAACGTCATGACGAAAAGGTAAAAGATCATCATGAAA
>CAJDUV010000102.1_pt1 | contig 14145 bp, 8 predicted proteins | sample 7391201 | NCBI WGS metagenome assembly CAJDUV01 (sample SAMEA7055680, study PRJEB34461) | soil metagenome | biome: terrestrial ecosystem; feature: Peninsula; material: soil | place: Antarctica | collected 2016 | reverse complement strand
AAAATTCAAGGAAAACCCGATCGCTCCGCGCGTTTTTCCATGCCAGCTCACGGCAAAAGCCCTTAGCAGTAATTTGCTCTCATTTAACCATCTTTTGGAGGCCAGGTGTTGCAACGCTGAAAACAGGAGAAGTAGATTGATTCATTTACAGGGTTATTTCAAAAATATCTATTCCAAATAGGTAAGATAGATTCTTTCCGCTCATTTTATTTTTGAAGTTTTAGATTTGTTGGATAAATTTTATTTGCTTGATCATATTTTACCACCTTTTTCTAATTATTTATAAAGCCGGTATTTACCTGGTTTCTTTTTGGAATCCAAAAGCAAAATTGTGGATTAGAGGAAGGAAGAATATTTTTGCAGAGACGGTGCTTGAAGCGTCACAACAAAAAACCATTTGGATGCATTGCGCCAGCCTCGGCGAATTTGAACAGGGGCGCCCTGTATTACAAAAAATAAAAGAAGAATATCCCGATGCAATAATTATAATCACCTTTTTTTCACCTTCAGGATATGAAATTGTAAAAAAAAATAAAGAGTTTAAAAATATTTTTTATCTGCCAATGGATTCTTTTGTCCATGCAAAAAAGTGGCTCAATATTTTAAAACCCGATCTCGTTCTTTGGGTAAAATATGAATACTGGCATTATTATTTAAAGGAAATAAAAAAAAGGAAAATCCCTTTGTTAATGATTTCCGGCGTATACCGCAGCAACCAAATTTTCTTTAAATGGTATGGTGGTTTTTACAGAAATATGTTGAATTGTTTCACCCATTTCTTTGTTCAGAATGAAAATTCAAAGGAGCAATTACAAAAAGTTATTTCACCTGGAAAAATCACTATTTCCGGAGATACCAGATGTGACCGTGTAATCAATATCGTTGAAAATTTTATTGAAATACCCGGCATTAAAGAATTTTGTGGTGATAATAAAGTAATAGTGATGGGAAGTACCTGGGAAGAAGATGAAGCCGAGTGGACTCATTTTGTAAAAAAGCATCCTGAAATAAAATTTATTATTGCTCCACATGAAATTGATGCCGAAAATCTCGCTGACGTAAAATTGGGATTTCCTGGCTCTGTGTTTTATTCTGACTGGATGAATGAGATAGCAGGTAAAAGGAATGAGGTAACAGGTGGTAAAGAAACCAATTGCCTTATTATTGATAACATTGGCATGCTATCACGTTTATACCACTATGCCACCATAACATATGTTGGGGGTGGATTTGGTGATGATGGACTTCATAATATTCTGGAGGCCGCGGTATATGGTAAACCGGTAATTTTTGGACCGGAGCATGATAAGAATTTTGAGGCGCAGGAATTAATTGATTGCACCGGAGCTATAAGTATCGAAAATACACTTTTAAAAGATGAATCTGAACTTCTATCCAGAAGTGCGGCTGCAAAAAATTATGTTTATCATAATGCGGGCGCTACCAATAAAATTATTGCATTTATAAAAAGCAATCTGTAAACTGCGCAAAGGACAAAACAGTGATTCATTTAGTTTGAAAAACCTACTTTTTTACTTCCAGACTCGAAACCTTAGAAGAAACGAAAATTCAGTATTACATCCAATAGACCATTTAGTTTGAAATAACTCACCAACTTGCGCCTTGAAGAATTCAATACGCCTTCCGGCTCATATTTTAAAATGAATATTTCCCGTTTACTTAAAAAAAAGTACCACCTGCTCAATGTAACCATCCATTTATGCACTCTTACCATGTCATAAGTTTATTAGTTATAGGTTTGCAGTAGTAAAAATAAGATCATAAGTTTATTAGTTATAGGTTTGCAGTAGTAAAAATAAGATCACTTACTTTCAAGGTTTATTTGCAGCTCGGGTATCCACATTTGAAAAAAATTCAATTATTTTTAAAAATAAAATTGCTCCGCTGTTTATATACATACGATATGGTTACATCTTACTTGCGCTGACCATTTGTGGTACTCAAAATATTTTAGCCCAAAGTAAATATATAGATAGCCTTCAGCAATGGATACAAACACATCCTAAAGTTGATTCGCAATATATTCTTACTCTTCACCGTATCAGTTATAGATATAGCGAAAATGATATTAATAAATCATTTGAATACTATGAAAAAGTATCATTTCTAAGTGACAGCTTAAATTCACCATACGGCAAAGCTCTGGCACAAATAAATCTTGGAATTTTACTCAATATTTCAGGTAACTATGATGGGAGCAACAGCGCCTATTTCAAAGCGGTAGAATATGCAGAAGCCGCCGGCCAGTATCGTGAGAAAGCGGTTTCGCTAAATAATATCGGCGAAAATTTTATTTTTTTGAATGACCTCAACAAATGCAGGCAATACACAAAAATGGCCATTCCAATTAATAAAGAATTGAAAGCGTGGCGGGGAGTAGCAATTAATTATGAGCAACTGCAAAAATGTGATCTCGAGGAAGGTTTTTATAAAGAGGCTAAAGAGAATTTAATGCAAGGAATGCCTTACGCAATTAAAGCAAACGATAGCTATGCTATGTGTCTTTATTACTTAGGATTCGGAAAATTAAGTGCCCTCGATAATCAAATTGATTCAGCCAATTATTATTTTGATAAATCTTTGGAAAAGGCTGAAATAAGTAATGACCTGCGAAACAAATACCAGGTTTATATTGCAAAAGCTGAGTTCTTAAAAAAGTTAACACCCGATAATAAAATCGCTCTTCTTGAGAGCGCATTCAATGCTGCCAAAAGCACCGGTTATGAAGCAGGAATTGGCAACGCCGCCAATTTACTTTCAGCAATATATGATGAGAAAAAAAACAAAGATTCGTCAATGTTTTATTTCCACATTTACCGGACTTCTTTTGATTCATTATTTTCGGAAAACAACAGGAGGAATGTAGTAATAAAGGAAGCTGCCTGGATGATAAAAAGAAAAGAAATTGAATTACATCATTTACAAGATGTATCACAAATACAAAAAAGAGACCTGATATTTAAGAACGCTCTACTGTTAGGGACGGTTATTTTATTAGGATTAATGATTACAGTGGCTTTTTTTATTTATAAAAATATTCAGTACAAAAAGAAACGGGCAGAATCTGCTTTCAAACAAAAAATTACAGAAACAAAAATGGAATCGCTCAGGGCGCAAATGAATCCTCATTTTATTTTCAACAGTCTTAACAGCATTGAAAATTTTATGATGAAAAATGAGAAGAGGGAGGCCAGTGATTTTCTGAATAAATTTTCGGCGCTGATTCGATTTTCTTTTCAAACAAAAATAGATCCCGAACTACTAAACGGGGATTATAATGTGCCTCCATTATTGATTCAACCTTACGTAGAAAATGCAATTCTGCACGGATTGTCGCAAAGTGAAGAGAAATCACTTGAATTATGCATTTCCGTTTCATTAAAAAATGAATACATCAATTATATAATAGAAGACAATGGAATAGGGCGCGCGCAATCCGGAAAATATAAAAAGCATAATAATCCCAATCATAAAAGTGTAGGAATTCAACTAACTCAGGAAAGGATTGACATATTTAGCCTTCAGCAAAAAGCAGATGGCGAAGTATCTATAAAGGATCTTTATGATCAAAACAACAAACCTTGCGGCACACAGGTAAAAGTTAAAATAAAAGCAGTCTGATTAGTTAAAAGAAAAAATTTACCATAAAAATAAAAAATTATGGATCAGCTAAAAGCAATACTGGTAGATGACGAGCTTCCAAGCTTACAAAACCTGGAGCACAAAATAATAGAATTTTGCCCCGATATAAAGATTATCGCCACGGCACAAAAACCTGAAAACGCCATCAAGCTAATTGAACAGATAAGGCCCGATGTGGTTTTTTTAGATATTGAGATGCCTCGCATGAATGGGTTTAAAATGCTGGAAGAAATAAAAGAGAAAAATTTTGATATTGTATTCACTACTGCTTATAATCATTATGCAATAGACGCGGTGCGAATGAGCGCTTTCGATTACCTTGTAAAACCGGTATCTGTAAATGACCTTCAAAATTCTGTGGAACGCTTACTTAAAAGCCACACAAAACAGACACCAGAAAAATTAGATGTGTTGCGCCAAAGCCTTTCTGATTCCCGCTCACAAAAAGATAAAATCACTATTTCTACGAATGATGGCGTAGAATTTATCGAAATAAGCCAAATCACAAGGATTGAATCAAGCTCCAATTATAGTAAAATATATTTTAAAGATGGAACAAGCATTCTGGTAACAAGGCTTCTCAAAGATTTTGAGGAAATATTATTGCCTTACCGCTTTTTCAGAATTCATAATTCTCACCTGATCAACCTCAATTATATTAAAAAATATGTACGGGGTGATGGAGGCCAGGTAATTATGCAAAACAATGAAATTATAGATGTTTCAAGAAGAAAAAAAGAAGAATTTTTGAGATTGATCGGATAGTTTATATTCCGTGGGAAGGAAATCATAACAATGAATGTTTTAGATAGTTCCCAATTCCAATTCTGAAGGTTAACCCATCTTAAATTTAATAGCCTTACTCTTAAATAACCTGTCGGGATTGCCACGAAATGTCTTCAAAAATCTCGGAAGTCTTTCGCAATGACCAGGAGGAATGGTGCTCAATATTCAAAACTCAATGCTGAAAGATCAAAGATTCCTGAATCTAAATCCAAATTTTCAATTCCTAAATCTTCTTACTAATTTCTAAACCCAAAATCCTGTTTCCCATTTAAAAAGTAGGGCAAAGCGACTGTTGCCTGTTGCCATCAAAATCATTATAATATCCTTTTTTCAAAATATTAAATTCTGATGCGCCAAAAGAATTATTAAAATTTTTAAGAGAAGAAGCAGTAACATCATAACTAAAAGAAAACCGGATATTATTGATCTCCAGGCCAACCATAGGGATTATCGCATCACCATACCGGTAATACAATCCTCCAATGATCTGTTTGGCGCCATCGCCGGAAAGATTATAAGCAGCATTCATTCCTAATACAAGTTCACTTGATTTTGCCTGGGTGGAATAGTAAGCACCTGGATTGATAATAACATTATCGCTCATTTTGAAAATTCCATTGATAAAACCGGTGTGCCTCATAGAAAGCTTATTATCTCCATTATCCTCGAAAAAAGACTCTTTAGGCTGGTTTACATGCATGATAGAATAACCGGCATTTATATAAATATCTTCTGTAGGGAAGTAAGCATAATTAAGTCCTGCCTGCATATCAAAATAGCTGACACTGTTATTTAGAAGCTGCACAGAAGTGGGCAATGTACCGTCAAAAAATTTTCCATCAAACTGGTCAGGAAAAGTAAGTTTACTTTGGTCTATTCTTTTATTAGCCCAGCCTAAATTAAAACCTGCAGTAAGCAGACTGCTTAATCCAAGCATTTGGTGATAAGCGACGGAGGCATAAATTTTAGTAGAGGCAAGACTGCCGGTACCGGCTACATCGTGGAGTATAACACCTCCCAGGCCAAGCCATCCATTTTCAATTTTATTCCTAAAAACCTGGGCATCGCCATAAATGCTCATCGTTTTATATGGCACCGACATAATATTTGAAAATTGATTACGGTAAGAGGCCCCTAATCTATAATCCGCATCAGGAATAAATCCAGTATTGGCCGGATTGGTAAGCAATGGATTATTAAAAAATTGAGAAAAATGCAGATCCTGTGAATAACCAAAAGTTACCACAGTAATGGACACGCATAAAAGAAAAAATATTTTTATAATCTTTGACATAAAAAATCTTTATCGGAGTAATGTAATATCGCCTGTCTTTCTCGCTTTGGTTCCATCAGAAAAAGTGACTTCTAAAGTATATGCATACACATCAACCGGCTGTAACTTTCCTTTAAAAGTGCCATCCCAGGAACTTTTCGGACTATTGGTTTCATATACTTTTTGTCCCCACCTGTTATAAATAGACCAGGTCATTTGCGAAATACCAAATCCTTCCACTCTTATACGGCTGTTCATACCAAATTTCCCTGGTGTAAATGCAGAGGGCACATCAATCAACGGACGAATTAATGACTTTACACTGATGCAGGTATCATTACTGCAACCTGCGTCATTTGAAGCCTTTAAACAAACATTGTATGTTGAAGTGGCAGGAAATATATGCCTGGGATTTACCTCAATACTGGTATCTCCATCTGCGAAATTCCATAAGTAGGTAGTGGCTCCAATAGATTGATTCACGAAATTAGTCATCGTATTTTCCTGAGGCTGAAGCGGGTTATAAGTGAATGATGCCTTTGGAACCGCACTCACAGTAATTGTAAATGAAGTGGCGTCAATCTTATTGCAGGAAGTAGAATCAAATGCTTTTAAATTAACTACATAAGTGCCGGGCTTATCGTACAAATGTGATGGCTCCTCCTCAGTGGAAGTATTTCCATCACCAAAATCCCAAATAAAATTAAGTCCACCCAGGGAAGTATTAGAAAAAACAGCATTATAAGGAGCACATCCCCGTGCAGGCGTAGTAAATAAAGCTTTTACCTGGGGAGAAAGTCTTACACTTTTTATAGTATCTGCCGGAGAATTACAAAAGGAAGTATCCGAAATAGAAAGTTTCACTTTATAGGTTCCCGGACCTGCATAGGTATGTATTACCGGTGGGGTATTCCCTTGTATTACCAATGGTGTATTATCTCCAAAGTCCCATGTAAAAATATTGGGATCAAAACCACCAAAAGTGGGAACAGAAGTATTGGTAAAACTGTATGAAAGATTAGTACACGGAGGCAACTTTTGGGAAATAAAATCAAGGATTACTTTATTATTTCCCACTTTAATCGTTCTATAGGAAGTATCTGAAATATTACATGTTGAGCTATCAATTGAAATTAACCTGACACGGAAAGTACCAATATTATTATAGACGTGAGCGTTAACAGGAGTTAATGTAGTATCGCCTGTGCCATCGCCAAAATTCCAATAATATAGCTTGCCAAGCTTTAGGGTGTCTTGAAAATCTACGCGCAATGGCACACAGCCGGTTGTATCATTTGGTACTCCACCTATTGAGGAGCGCAGTCCTGCGCGAACTCCTGAAAAATTCATTTCTACTTTCAACATACCCAGATTACATTTCCCCCCATCCATAGCCTGGCTACTTGGTGACCACGAGCCCGGAGTACCCGGAAATGGGACAAACCGCCCACAATTGGCACAAATAGCCTGGTATATCACTCCATTGCGATCAAAACGACTGGTACCTCCATCCACATGATCGCCAAATGATTGGGCGGTTTCATCTTGTCCAAAATAAGATCCGTATAATAATGAGTCAACATTCTTTCTGAGTACAATAAAATAAAAATCGGTACCGGAAGCGTCAGTTGTGGCTTTTATTGGATTTGCAGAAATAGGCATTCCCAGTACATTTCCTTTTAAATAAGGTTCATTTGGCCTTCCACCCCATCCCGAAACATACACATTTTCACATCTATCCACGAGAAAAGCAGTTGGAGAAATGTTTGGCACAAAACCATTGACCGACCCAAATACGGTTGAATATACATAAGCACTTAAATCAGGTTGTAATTTTGAAATAAATTGTTTGGCTCCGGCATTCGAATAGGCGGCATTAATCACAGGCATATTTCCTTCTGAAGTACCCATAACATATACAAATCCCATTTTATCAATCTCAATTCCATAGACCTGATCGGCGCTCCCGGTGCCAATATAAGTCCCTCTAATCGCGGCAGTACCGGTATTACTCATCTCTATCACAAAACCATCGCATTCATCACCAGAGGAACCTGCCACAGAATATACCGGCTTAATAACCCCGCTTCTTGAGATTCCGTTAAGGTCAGCGCTTGCTGTTCCGCCGGCTACATATATATTCCCATTCCCGCCTAAAGCCAGTACATAAGCAGCATCATTCTGACTGCCACCCAGGTAAGTGCTGAATAAAATAGAAGTGCAATTCGGATTTAATTTAAGAACTACAGCATCCTGCATACCGTTATTCGCACTCTGAAAAGCGCCGCGAGTTGTCGGAAAATCGGTAGATTGAGTGCAGGAAGCCACATAAATATTGTTTGCACCATCGAGTATTACTTCACTGCGCGCGTCATCCCCATAATTTCTTTTAAGCGAATTTTTCACGTCTCTTCCCTGATCTGCGATATTTACGCCATCAGGTCCGGTGCCACCTATTTTCATAGAACCAATAATGGCGCTTCCTGAAGCATTTAACTTGGTAACTACAATGTCCCACCCACCGCCAATACCTGAAACAGCAGGATCCCTGGCGGGAACCGTAGGATAATCAGAAGAATTAGACCTGCCGGCCAAAATTAGATTTCCTTGTGGATCTACAATTAAGCTATGAGGTTGCTCCTGCCCTGAGCCGCCGATATAAGTTGCATATACCCTGTTTTTACCATCAGGAGATAATTTAATGATGCCAATATCGAAAGCGCCATTAAATGATTGATCGTAAGAACCTATATTTACAGGAAACCCTTGTCCAAAAACAATACCACCTCCGTAAAAAGCTCCATCCGGTCCATAAGTAGCAGTGAAACCCCAATTATCAGAAGTACTACCAGAATAGCTAAAAAACACTTCCGTAGGATCAATTATCAGCGTTTGAGCAGGCGAATAATTTTTGATTTTAAATTTCACTATATCGCCCTTTATCACATAGCGGCAATCTACTTCTTGCCGCACATTATTAATAATCTGATATGAAAGAGGCTGCAATTCTTTGCTTTTTCCCAGAGACGTTGTGATGACAAGCTCCTTATTTTTTATATCAATTTTATTAGCCCCTTTATATTTCATGGCAATATTATCTATTTCCGCTCCGGGATGTACAATAAAATCATATTTCAAATTATTGCCGCCATCTACATAATACCTCACATCTATCCCAGGATAAATCCCTTTATACGTTACAGCCTGAAAAATCTGGCAGCCGGCTGCCCATTTACTTTGGTCATTTCCAATAAAATAATTATTAATTGTCGCAATTGGCTTTTCCGGAAAAATTTGAGCATTCTTTGCATTCAGAAATTCTACGGAATAAGAATGGGCATGAACGATGCCTTTATCAACATTTCTTAACGTTTTTGAATTCTCAGTTAATTTTGAATCAGTTTGTCCGTGTATTTTTTCTTTAATTCCTGTAATACCTATAGGGTCTAGCTGAGAAACGGTGAATCCATTCTGTTCCAGAAAAAAAGAGCCATCACCGGCATTGCTCATAAACTTTACGCGGTGTAAGCAATAAAGTAAGAAAAACGTTTAGAGAACCTTTAATCATTTTCAAGTCAAATATTTTTACTATGAATGTAAAAGAACAAAAAAGTTTAATAAGAATCACCACATCATGAGCTACATTTAAAACTGTCGCGGCCCGCCAAAGGTTGCCAGCTTTAAAAGGTCATTTTTAAATTAAAAGACTTTGTAAAAGTTGAAAAACCTTGCAACAATTCGACATCCACATCACTTTTATCAGGTTAGTAAATAGGAATTAAATTTACGAAACAATTACTTCCCAAGTTTGAAAAATAATTTTTTCTATTTTGTTTTAATAGGGAATTAACAAAACGACTTGTCTAAAATCATACTATGATATTTTGCTCCATATGGTCTTGCTTTTTTTTGTAGCGAAGTAATTTTGTAAGCACAAATTTTCTGCCGAAATTAATTGCGGATCATCTTCAATTAATTTTTCAGCAGTAAGGCGTGCGGCTTCAAGAATATTTTTATCTTCAATAATATTTGCCAATTTAAAATTGAGCAATCCACTCTGCTTTGTTCCTTCTACATCTCCTGGACCTCTGATCTCAAGATCTTTTTCGGCAATTTTAAATCCATCATTAGTTTCACACATGATTCTCAATCTTTGTTTAGCATCAGATGATAATTTTACTTTTGTTACCATTATGCAATAACTTTTTTCGTTTCCACGCCCTACCCTTCCCCGTAACTGATGTAATTGCGGAAGACCAAATTTTTCTGCACTTTCAATTACCATCACGCTCGCATTGGGTACATTTACTCCTACCTCTATTACAGTTGTAGAAACCATGATGCCTGTGTCGCCCCTTACAAAACGATTCATATTTATTTGCTTCTCCGCAGACTTCTGTCTGCCATGCACCATGCTAATGAAATACTTAGGTTCGGGGAAATAGGCTTTCACTTCTTCATAACCTTTCATTAAATTTTCAAAATCCATTTTAGCGGATTCTTCTATCAGCGGATAAATAATATATGCCTGGCGGCCTTTCTGAATTTCAGATTTTATAAAATCCATCACCTGCGGCCTTTTATATTCGAGACGGTGAACGGTAGTAATCGGAATTCTTCCCGGAGGCATTTCGTCCATTATACTATAATCCAGATCGCCATAAGCAGTAAGTGCTAAAGTACGCGGAATGGGTGTCGCTGTCATCACTAATATGTGAGGAGATATCTCATTTTTCTTCCAGAGCTTAGCTCTTTGAGCAACTCCAAAACGATGCTGTTCGTCAATAATGGCGAGGCCTAAATTTTTAAACTGAACTGTATCTTCTATTAAAGCGTGAGTACCTGTAATAATGTGCATACTCCCGTCAGCGCATTGTTGCAACATTTCTCTTCTCTCTTTGGCAGAAGAAGAACCGGTGAGTATGCCGATCTTTACCGGAATATTATCCAACATGGTTTTTAAGCTTGTAAAATGCTGCCGCGCCAGTATTTCTGTAGGCGCCATAAAACAACTTTGAAATCCGTTATCGGCAGCAATGAGCATAGCCATCAACGCCACCATAGTTTTCCCGCTTCCTACATCACCTTGCAACAGGCGATTCATTTGTCTACCGCTGCCCAAATCTTTTCTAATTTCTTTAAGCACTTTTTTCTGTGCGCCTGTCAATTCAAATGGAAGATGATGATTATAAAAATCATTAAAAAAATCACCCACTTTTCCAAACACCAATCCTTTTGAAGAAGTGTGGCGTTTCATTCTGATCAATCCCATTCTTAATTGCGATAGAAATAATTCTTCAAATTTTATCCTTTTTACAGCGTTTAAATAATCCTTTTGCGATTTTGGGAAATGAATATTTTTAAACGCATCAAATCGTTTTACCAGTTTAAATTTTTGTAAAATAGAATCAGGAATATTTTCAGGAATATCTTTCTCCGACAGCAATTGCAAAAGCGTAAATGTAAGATTGGCAATCTGTCGCCCACCAAGGCTTCGCGCCTTCAATTTTTCTGTGCTTGCGTAAACCGGCTCCAGGTAATTTTTTGTTTCTTTATTTTCTTCCGAAATCAATTCTATTTCAGGATGCGAAATCTGCGGTGAATTCATAAAAAAGCCCGCTTTGCCAAAAACAAGATATTTAGCTCCGGAGTGAAGTAATTTTTCAATCCAACTGATTCCTTGAAACCAAACCAACTCCATCTCACCAGTTCCATCATTAAGTGTAGCTACGAGCCGCCTTCCATATTTTTCACCCAATATTTCTATTGAAGATATTTTGCCCATTACCTGCACATAATCTGAGTCAGAATGAATGTCTCTGATGGCTGTAATTTTTGTGCGATCAATATGCCTGAAAGGAAAATATTCAAGTAAGTCGTTGAAAATAAAAATACCAGCTTCTTTTTTTAAAAGATCGCCTTTTACAGGACCTACTCCTTTTAAGTATTCAATAGGACTGCTTAATATGGAGACAATAGTACTGATAATTTTAGTTTGATTTTTACAAATATAGGGAGTAGTTCAATGTTTGAGGTAAGTAGATAATAAGAAATAATTGATAAGGATTCGTTTTCGATTGGCCTTTATATTTTGTTCTTCACTAAAGGCTCTCTTTTTTATTTAGAAAGGGAATATTTCAAGGTTGATTTAATCAGTAACAGTTATACATAATACCAGGTTTATCTCGAAATACCTACTGCACAAAGGGTAAATTAGTGTTATATCAGCTAACCTACTTATTGTCAATTACAGCTATAATTTTTAATTGTATATATTATTTCCTCATCGGTAGCAATCAATAATTTAGTTGAATAGAAGTGAGTTTTATTAAGAGCATGCCGGAAACCTTCGGCGGTTTGAACCATTTGGAACCACGATCGTTCAGGCCGTTGAAGAAGGCGTCCCGACCGATAAAATCATTCACTGTTATGTTCTTTGCGAAGTATAAAAATAATCTTTTCAGAAACCGGGGTACGGGAATAGCCCTTAAAAATTCAAACCATTGACTTCGTTTTGGCCGAACCTCATACATTCATCGTAGACTAAAATTTGAAGAAAATAACTGAACTATTTTTTCTTACGCCTTGGTCTCTCAAAAGGAGTGGATTATCCGAAATAAAATGGTAGCAGATAAAATGAGATTCTCCTTTTTTTATTTGCGAATTTGAAAGAATTCGCAAAGTTTTAAAATCATTTAAGCCTTACAATCATTGCCTGCCAAGGCTTTAAATCAAATTTCCCATTATTTATTTTAGTATCATTCAAATTATTTATCAAAATATCACTCACTTTTCCAACTGAATCCGGAAGAACAAAACTCGCATCGTTGTTGGAAAAATTCATAATCACCACAACTTTTTTATCATCAAGAATGCGGGTATAGGCATACACTTGCTTATTGTCTTCATCAATCAACCTATAAGCGCCGTAAACCAGTTCCGGCAATGCTTTGCGCAGCCTTACCATTTTTTTGAAATAATTTAAAGTCGAATTAGGATCTGTTTCCTCTGCGGCAACATTAATAAATTGATGATCCGGATTTACTTTTAACCACGGCGTGCCGGTTGTAAATCCTGCATTCATTGAATCGTTCCATTGAAACGGAGTGCGTCCATTATCCCTTGCAGAAATCTTTTGGCCTTCCATAAAGTAGTCCAGATCGCCTCCTTCTTCTTTTATTTTTTTGTATCTATTTATAGTTTCGATATCGCGGTAATCTTTTATGCTGTCAATCATTTCCCCATCGGCTCACCATTCTTGGCTGATCATGATTACCCAAATAAACAGTTCCCCATCCTTTTTTTGCAAAAACACTATCCCATTTGCTATACACTCTTTTAAATTCAATGAGACTGTATCCTTTGGGATCCATGTGCTTAAATTGTCCCGGCAAATAGCCAATTCCCATTCCTTCAAAATGATAAAGCATATTTAATTCTTTGCGATCAGGATCAACGAAACTATGAGCTGTAGCTGTGGTAACGCCTAAGCCTTCAGCCACAGACATTACATCATATTTACTTAGTGCTTGCTCATTCATTTCTTTTAAATAATCATGCAAATGTGGGCCGTCAGCATAATAGGCCACATAATCGCCGTGATATTTCCCAGGCAATTCAGGAAACGTAGTGTCTTTTGCAATAGCGGAAATAACATCCATTCTAAAGCCATCCACGCCTTTTTTAAACCAAAAATTCATCATGTCATACACTTCTTTTCTAACTTTTGGATTTTCCCAGTTCAGATCCGGTTGTTGCTGCGCAAAATAATGGAGATAATAAGCGTTCGTTAAGCTATCGTATTTCCAGGCGCTTCCATTCACATCAAAAAAACTAAAACGGTGTGCAGGCTTTCCTCTTTCTGCATCCCACCAATGATAGTAATCACGATAAGGATTTGTCCTTGATTTTCTTGATTCCAAAAACCATTTATGCTGATCGCTGCTATGGTTCACTACAAGATCCATCACCAGTTTTATTTTTCTTTCATGCATACCTTTAAGCATGGCATCAAAATCTTCCATGGTGCCAAAATCTTTCATGATATTTTCATAATCACTTATGTCATAACCATTGTCAACATTGGGCGAGCTGTAAATCGGGTTAAGCCACACCACATCTATTCCAAGGCTTTTTATGTAGTCTAATTTTGAAATAATTCCTTTCAGATCACCAACGCCGTCGCCATCTGTATCTTTAAAACTTCTTGGGTAAACCTGGTAGACAACTGCTTCTTTCCACCAGATTCTTTTATTGTCAGGCTTTTGCGCAGACACTTCATTTGTAACCATAAAAAAGAAAATAAAAAGTAGTGTGATACAACTTAATACATTTTGTTGTTGTCTATTTCTCATTTGAAAAATAGGTAAAAATAACTTGTAGTATTTTTTGAGCATTTGAATACAATTTAATAAAAATGTTGG
>CAJDUV010000148.1_pt1 | contig 14407 bp, 11 predicted proteins | sample 7391201 | NCBI WGS metagenome assembly CAJDUV01 (sample SAMEA7055680, study PRJEB34461) | soil metagenome | biome: terrestrial ecosystem; feature: Peninsula; material: soil | place: Antarctica | collected 2016 | reverse complement strand
TTTAACTTAACCCTGAAAACTATGAATCCGGGAAAGGGCAAAACCACTATTCTATTTGTAAACCATAATCAAAAGGTCATAAAGCCAATCCAGGTTTCAAGTAAATTAATATTAAACTGGAAAAAATATGCCTTTGCTGTTTTCCTCGTTTTTTCTTCATTAATAACTGTAATAGTTTATCTCGCTTCCGGTAAAATAAAAGAAAATAAACAAATAATGGCGCTTACGCAAAAGTTACATTCTGTTCATTTTTTATCCAGGCAGGTGGACACAAATGCAATTCGGGAAAAATTTTCAAACATTGATAAAGAGCTGGTCAACATAAACAGCTCATTAAAAGCCAGGGGAATAAAAGCTGTTTTTATTGAACCTCAGGGAGGTGAAGCAGATAATGATCCTCAATCAATAGATGAAATGAGCAATTTTTACGAAGGCTACTTAAAAAAAGTAAAATACAATATAACTTATACTCCTATAGGTTACCCATACCCGGGACGAATCACTTCTACTTTTGGGCATCGGGAAAACCCATTTGATGGTTCGGGAATAGAAACACATAAAGGGCTTGATATAAAAGGTCCAATGGGAGCACCCGTAAAAGCAATGGCAAGAGGAAATGTGGAATTCGCAGGGTTGCGGGGCGGATTTGGTAATTGTATTATTTTAAAACACGGCAATGGTTTTGAAACACTCTATGGACATTTGTCTAAAATATTAGTAAGGACAGGGCAAACCATAGATATTGGCCAGCAAATAGGCAATATTGGATCTACCGGGCGTTCCACAGGGCCACACCTTCATTATGAAGTACACCGCTATGGCCAAAAAATAAATCCGGAATCATTTTTAACCCTCAATTGATATGTTTACAAAAAAAAATAAGAAAGAAAAATCTTTAGAGATCAATCAGCAGGAAATTTCGACCATTATTGGCGAAGGTTATACTTTTACAGGCGAGCTTAAAGGTGCTTCCATAATAAGAATTGAAGGTAAAATAATTGGAAATGTACATGTTGAAGGTGGAGTGGTATTGGGTGAAAAAGGTATAGTTGAAGGAGACATTGTCACTAAATCAGCTATTATATTTGGGACAGTACGTGGAAATGTAAAAGCCACACAATTAGAAATAAAAAAATCAGGACGCGTAATAGGCGATATAATAACTGACACCCTTGAAATAGAACTTGGTGCACAATACAATGGTAAATTAAATATGCAGAAGCAGCAACTTCTTGAAAAAGCTTCTTAGTCGTAACAGCTTTCTACGATGAGCTATCTGCCCTAGCAATTTCGAATCTTTATTATATTATTTTTCAAAATCAAAAAAAAATGTGAACTTTATGTTAATTTAAATCGAATCGGGAAATTCAGTATTAGACCTTGATTTATGAAAGAATTGCAACCAAAGCAAATTAATTTATTAACTGTTTCATCATCTCAGGGTGATCTTTGGGAACAATTTCAGAGTGGAGATAGAGACGCTTTTAGTAAAATCTATCGTAACCACATTGATTATCTTTATCATTTTGGAATGCATTTTTGCTTAGATAGTGAAAGAGTGAAAGACTGCATCCAGGATCTTTTCAAGGATCTATGGTTAGAACGGGAACATCTGACGCAGACTGTACAAAACCTGCGGTATTATTTAATCAGTAGTCTTCGCCGCCGCTTACTACGAAGTTTGCAAAAAGACAGACGCCATCCGTCAGATTTATTATCCGATTCTTTTGATTTCCAATTAATCCTTTCTCATGAAAGTGCTCTTATTAATGATGAAATTTATAATGAAAAAAAACTGTTGCTTCAGCAGGGTATTGCCTCGCTAACACGCCGGGAGCGGGAAGTTATATATCTGCGTTTTTATCAGGATCTTTCCTACTCTGAAATTGCCGCGCTCATGGCAATGAAAGTTGACTCCATTTACAATCTTGTTTCTAAAGCGATTAGCTTATTAAGAACATCCATTGTTCTTTCATTTTTCTTCCTGTTTTTATGAAATTTCTTTCTCCGGAATAATTTTTTTCAAAAAGAAATAAAAAAATGATGAGGTTCTTTCCTTATTTGTCTCTTTTATAGAAAGCCTATCTTTTGGACAAAAAAAATTATGAGTTTTATACAGCGAGCGATTTTGCCAAAGACGAAGATTTTCAACAATGGATATTGTGCCCCGATTTAAAAAATACTTCTTTTTGGGAGAAATGGATGCATCAACATCCTGAAAATCAAGCAGCGATAACTGAGGCTATTTCTCTTGTACATTCCGTTCAATTCAGGTCTTATAATTTGGCTAACAGTGAGAAGGATAGAATATGGGATAATATCTGGGATAAAATGAATTCAGATGAACCTGAGGTTAATCCGGTTTTTATAGCGCCTGTCCGGGGATGGAAATGGAAAAATTGGTGGAAATATGCCGCGGCCGTTATCGTGGGTTTTGTCGCAGTGTTCAGTATTTGGAAAAGTGCAGACAAAACAACTGCGTCAAAATCAATAACATTTAGCGACCATACCGATCAGGGAGAAATGAAGAAATTATTATTGCCCGATAGTTCTCAAATTACCTTAAACGCAAATACTGAATTCGTTTTTTCACAGTCTGGCAATGTAAGAGAAGTTTGGATGAAAGGAGAAGGATATTTCCATGTAAAACATACAAAGGATAATAAAGAATTCATTGTTCACACTTATGATAACCTCTCCGTAAAGGTTTTAGGAACCCGGTTTAATGTAAATACGTTCGGAGATAAAATTTCTGTGGTCTTGGAGCACGGAAGCATCCAACTATCAATTTCCGATAGTACAAACCATGAAACTCAATTATACCTTAAAGCTGGTGAAATGCTCACTTACAATAAAGCAACCGGAGATTATACAAAAAGAAAAGTAGAGGCAGAGCGCTTTGTTTCCTGGACTTCGGGAAGGTTAATATTGGATCATTATACCTTAAATGATGCCCGTGCATTTATGCAGAATGTCTTTGGAAAAGAAATGATAATACAAGATAGTACTTTATTGAAAAGCAGTATTTCCGGATCTATGCCTATCATTTATAAATCTGATACCATGTTGCTTCAATTTGGAAAAGCATTTCAACTCCATTTTCAAAAGCACGGAGATGAAATTTGGATAGAGAAATAAATATCATTTCAAAGTTTGAAAAATGTTGCGACGGGTTATTTCACTTTTGATTTGATGGGCCAGGATCACGCAATTTGGTAATAAAAGAGAATTATTTTAAAATATAAATCTGATGGATATGAATAAAAAATTACGCATGCTCATCATACCATTTTTATTATGGTATATGATTCCTCAATCTGTAAATGCCCAGCAGATTGCTGTATCTGATTTCGGTCTGCAAAGCATCCGGCAGGAAGCTCCCTCCGGAATAGAAATGTCGCTTAAAAACGTGTTACAACAAATTGAATCGAGATTTAGTATTTCAATTACGTATAAGAGTGGTTTAATCGGGAATAAAAAAGTAGTCTTTGATCTTGCATCCTGCTCATCAGCGGATGTAGCCCTTAAACAGGCGTTGGCTCCATTCGATTTAACTTTCGAAAGAGTACGCGATCATTTTTACATCGTAATTTTCAAAAAACGAGACATTGAAAAGCCGGTTGTTCAGTTGGAAAAATTAGTTGATCATTCAATAAGAGGAACGGTAACAGATGCAACCGGAAGCCCATTACAGGGTGCAACAGTAAAATTAAAAAACAGTAATGAAGTAACGATAACAGATGTCGCTGGCAAATTCAGTCTCACAGTACCTGAAAAAAGTGATGCCGTATTGCAGGTTTCTTTTGTCGGCTTTGAGACTATTGAGGTAACAATCGGAAACCGTACCGAATTCTCTTTAGTGCTTCACAATTCAACAAGTACACTGAATGAAGTGGTGGTTACCGGTTATACTACGCAATTAAAAAAGGATCTTACAGGCGCAGTAGCTGTTGTGAATGTGGGAGATCTTATCAGTCAACCTTCAGGAGAAGTTACTTCGCAATTACAGGGTCAGGCTTCCGGAGTTACGGTTTTAGGATCAGGCCAGCCAGGTTCAGAACCCTTGATTCAAATAAGGGGCGTAAATACTTTTGGGAATAATACACCTTTATATGTAGTGGATGGCGTGCCCACACAGAGTATCACCGATCTCAATTCCAGCGATATTGCTTCCATGCAGGTTTTGAAAGATGCAGGAGCTGCTTCTATATATGGCTCACGCGCTTCTAACGGAGTGATTATTATTACTACAAAAAAAGGAACCGGTAAGGTAAAAGTTCAATACAATGCGTATTACGGCATGCAGTATCCCAAAAGTGGAAATGTGTGGCACACGCTTAATCCTCAGGAGATGGCGCAGCTTAAATTTAATGCTTTTGCAAATTCCGGAACTCCAATAACTGATTCCACTGCCGACCCTTTATATGGAAGTGGCCCGGCACCTGTATTGCCGGATTATATTCAACCGGCCGGCGTTATGAATGGAGACCCTACAGCCGATCCTTCTCTTTACAATGTAGATCCTAATTTTACTACCGGAGATGAATACAATAATTTCTATCGAATAGTAAAAGCCAATAAACAGGGAACCGACTGGTTCCATGAGATATTTAAACGGGCACCCATCTCCAACCAGAATATTTCTGTAAGTGGCGGTGGCGATAAAGGGAACTACCTGTTTTCTCTTAATTATTTCAATCAACAGGGCACTCTTATTAATACTTATTTGAGAAGGTTTACCATTCGTTCCAACTCACAATTCAATTTAAACAAGAATATAAGAATCGGAGAAAATATGTCTTATAGTGTTTCCGATAATCCGCAAGTTGGGGTACTCAGTCCTGATGCATCAATCGGTATGGCCATGAGGGAACAACCCATTATTCCTGTTTATGATATTAAAGGAAATTTTGGTGGTGGTTTTGGCCCGGGATTGGGGGATGCAATTAATCCTGTTGCAATACAGTGGCGTACACGAAATAACAAGGCGCTTGATTTTCGTCTTTTTGGAAACGTATTCGCTGATGTGGATTTCCTCAAATATTTTACCGCACATACTAGTTTTGGAGGCGATATTCCTTCCGGCTGGAATCATTCGTTTACGTATCCTCAATATGAAAACGTAGAAAACAGTACTATCAATTCATACACTGCAGGTTCTTATAACGACTATGATTGGACCTGGACCAATACGCTTTCTTTTCATAAAATATTTGGTAAGGATCATGATGTAAAGACTTTCTTTTCATAAAATATTTGGTAAGGATCATGATGTAAAGATTTTGGCCGGTTCTGAAGCACATGAGGAGAGGGGAATTTCAATAGGCGGTAATACAACTAATTATTTCTCTTTTAACCCTAACTATGTGAGCCTTTCGTCCGGTTCGGGTGTGCAAAGTAATAACAGCAGCCGCTATCAAAATAGTTTGTATTCTTTATTTGGCAGGCTCGATTATATGTATAAAGATAAATACCTGCTGAGTGCAACATTGCGCAGAGATGGATCTTCTGTTTTTTTGAATAACCGTTATGGATGGTTCCCCGCCGTAAGTGCCGGTTGGAGGGTTTCTCAGGAAGATTTCATGAAAAATGTTGGATGGGTCAGCGATTTGAAACTTCGTGGAAGCTGGGGTATCATGGGCAATCAATTCAATGTGGGCGCAAACAATGCTTTCACACTTTATAATAGTAACCGCAGCACTTCTTTTTACGATATAAATGGCACGAACAATAGTACTATATCAGGATTTCAACAATCACAAATAGGGAACCCCGACGCAAAATGGGAAAGCGATATAAACGCGAATTTTGGGTTAGATGCTACTCTTTTTAATGGGCGTATAGAATTGTCCGCTGATTATTATAGAAAGGACATACGTGATCTACTCTACAACCCTGAATTGCCAGGCATTGCAGGCGTAGCTCCCCAACCGTATGTAAATGTTGCCAATATGAAAAATGAAGGTGTTGATCTCACACTCGGCGGAAATGCAAATATTTCGCGCGACTTGAAATTAAATGCCACTCTCACTTTTACAACTTATAAAAACCGGATAATAAGAATTGCAGAAGATGTGAATTATTTTGATTTAGATGCCCGCCGGCTCAGCGGAAGTACAATCATTCGCAATGCAGTTGGCCAATCAGTTTCTTCATTTTTTGGATACAAAGTCATTGGATTTTGGAACACGGCTGACGAAATCGCTAATGCAGATGCGGCCGCACAAAAAGCCACTGGAGATCCCAATGCGGAATATCAAACTGATGAAGGAGTTGGGCGTTTTCGTTATGCTGATACCAATGGTGATGGACAAATTACTGCCGATGATCGTACTTTCCTTGGTAATCCAAATCCAAAATTTTCTTATGGTTTGAATATAGGATTGACCTACAAAAATTTTGACTTTAGTATCTTTTTATATGGCGTGCATGGAAATCAGATATGGAATGATGTGAGGTGGTGGACCGATTTTTATTCCTCTTTTGGAGGAGCAAAAAGTAAGACCGCTTTGTATGATTCGTGGACTCCGACTCACATGAATGCAAAAGCGCCTATCCAGGAAAGTACAGGAACCTTCAGCACACAGGGTGTTCCTAATTCTTACTTCGTAGAAAATGGCGCATATCTCCGGGCAAAAAATGTGATGCTTGGTTATACCTTTCGTAAGAGCTTACTTAATAAAGTAGGTGTTGATAAATTCAGAATATATATCCAGGCAGCCAATTTATTTACCATTACAAAATATTCCGGAATTGATCCTGAAATAGGGGCAGGAGGTGGCGATGTTGACGGAGTTACTGATTTTGGTATTGATGACGGAGCTTATCCTAATCAGCGTCAATTTTTAATAGGTCTTAACCTGTCTTTCTGATTTATCCATTTTATTTACCTGATAAAAATGAAAAAAATGAAATTAAATTATAATAAAAAATCTTGTCCGGATATATCTTTTCAGGACAAGCGCTCAGGGAAAGAAAATTATTTCTTTCAAGCAGCTTCTTTCAATTATATACTATTATTTATTGCTTTTGGAATGCTATTGGTTTCCTGTAAGAAATCATTTTTGGATGTGCCGCCATTGGGGCAATTAAATGCCGAAGACCTGAGTACTAAAAAAGGCGTAGAAGCATTGCTGATCGGCGCCTACTCCTCCTTGCATCAGCAGGGAGATGGTGTTGCTATCGGGGATATGATTAGTTTTACTGGAAATGGCGGTTATGCTACAGCTCCGGATAATTGGATATATGGCAGCTTATGTGGTGGAGACGCACATACCGGAAGCTTTGTGGGTGACCAGCCTGCAATAGATGCGATAGCCAATTTTAAAAGTAATCCAAGTAACGGTTTTTTTAACGATAAATGGAGGAGTGAATATGAGGGTATTTCACGTTGTAATACAATAATTGGTATATTAAAAAATGTGACAGATATGACCGCTCCAGAAAAGAGCGAAGTGGCTGCAGAAGCAAGGTTTCTGCGTGGGCATTTTTATTTCGACCTGAAAAAAATGTTTAATAATGTTCCATGGGTAGATGAAACTACTGTGGGTTTAAAGATTCCTAATGATAAAGATATCTGGAGCAATATAGAAGCGGATTTTAAAGGTGCTATGGACACCTTGCCGGAAACACAGGATCAGATAGGACGCGTTAATAAATGGGCCGCCGCGGCTTATTTAGCAACAGTTTATTTGTATGAACATAAATACCCGGATGCAAAGACACTCTTTGAACAAGTTATTAATGAAGGCGTAACCACCAGTGGGAAAAAATATGCGCTAACCGCTTTGTTTGATGACAATTTCAAACCTGAAACTGAAGATAATTCTGAGGTGGTATTCGCAATAGAAAATGATGCTAATGATGGATCAGGTGGCACAGCCAATGCGAATCAGGGCGACATGTTGAACTATCCTTATAATGGCCCATTCTCCTGCTGCGGGTTTTTTCAACCTTCAGTTGACCTCGCTAATTCGTACCGTACTAATCCTGCTACAGGCCTTCCTTACCTTGATAATTACAATGATCATCTTGTAAAAAATGACATGGGATTACTATCCGGTGATTCTTTTACACCAGATGCCGGTACACTTGATCCACGTCTCGACTGGACCGTAGGCCGTCGCTCTATTCCTTATTTGGATTGGGGCCCTCATCCGGGGCAAGACTGGATTCGTGAACAGGCTGAAGTGCAGACCGGCGATTTAAATACTGCAGAAGATTATGTGAACATTGTAAGAAAGAGAGCGGCAAATCCGGCAGGATTTGTACACACTTATAAAGACCCAAACAAGCCGATGAATGGCTATACAAACACTCCGGCGGCAAATTACTTTATCAGGCCATATCCCGATGGCAACTTTGCATCAAACGGGAAAGATTACGCTCTTAAAGCAATCTACTTTGAGCGCAAAATAGAACTGGCTATGGAAGGAAAACGATTCTTCGACTTGGTAAGATGGGGTATTGCCCAACAGACTCTGAACGCCTACTTTAGTTATGAAGGAAACATAACCAGTGATATAACAGAATCCGGGGTATCATTAGTAGAGAATTAATATAGATAAAGAATAGACTATTCATTAAACGGGTTAATACAGATATTACCGATGCTACGCCGGCTGTATTTGTAGCGCATGTGCCTTCGATAGAAATGGAACAGAAAATAGCGGCGGATTATGTAAAATCAGGAGTGGATATTTCTATTGGCCTGGGCAAAGAACATTTTAATAATTGCAGAGACGGAAGAAATCTGATTGAAGAATTGAAGAGAAAAGATACCAGGTAATATTTAATGTATATGACATCTCGAAAATAAAAAGTGGCAGGATTGCCGGATTATTACCTGAGATAAAAGCTCCTCAAAGAGGTGATCAGGAAGAGCAGGCAGCAAGCCAACTATCAATATCCTGAACCAAAATCCAAAAGGGTTTTTCTTAATGATTGAAGGGTTCATAATTGATGACGCAGGTTATGCTAATGATCTTCCCTGGCTTGTCGCCGAAAAGCAGGATTTTGGCGGGGTAATTGGCCGGGTAACCGATTTTGCAGAAAAGGATGGACAAACTTTGGTAGTTTTTACAGCCGATCATGAAACCGGTGGTTTAACCGTTACCGATGGAGATATTAAAGCAGGTAATGCAGAAGGTAAATTTAATACGGGCGGATCATACCAGTGCGATGGTTCCTGTGTTTGATTACGGCTCCCGAGCTGAAGCATTTATGGGAATTTATAATAACAATACAATTTTTCATAAATTTATGCAGGCTTATGGATTTAAAAAATAGAATAATTATCAGCATAACAGTAATCCATACACGTAATAATTTTTTATATTAGTGATAATGAAAAACCAATTTTCTTTTTCGGTTTTCTTTCTTTTTCTCTTTTTTGCAATAGCATCTTGTAACAAGAAAACTAAGATTCCTAAACCCGATCATGTAGTAATTATTGTGGAAGAAAATCATAGTTACAATGCAATTATCGGCTCACAAAATGCGCCATATATCAATCAACTGGCAAAAGAAGGAGCGCTTTTTACTCAGTCCTTCGCTGTTACTCATCCAAGCCAGCCCAATTATTTAGCACTTTTTTCCGGAAGTACACAAGGTGTTGCCGGTGATGAATGCTTGAAAGATAAAACTCCTTTTACCACCAATAACCTCGGCGCTTCATTAATTAAGGCCGGATATACTTTTAAAGGCTATTCTGAAACAATGCCGCAAGCCGGCTTTCTTGAATGTGATTATGAACAAATTCCTTTCTACGATTATGCGCGTAAACATACCCCATGGGTAAACTGGCAAGGAAATGAGAGAAATGGTTTGGCTACTTCTTCAAATCAGCCCCTCACCTCTTTTCCCACAGACTTCAATAAATTACCCACTGTTTCATTTATAATACCTAACGAAGCAAACGACATGCACAATACGAATATAGGTGGCGATACGGCTACTATTGAAAGGGCAGATCAATGGTTCAGGGAACATCTTTCGCAATATGTGGACTGGGCAAAAACGCACAACAGTCTTTTAATATTCACTTTTGATGAAGATAATTCTTCAACTCCGGCTAACCACATCGCTACTTTCTTTCTTGGGCAAATGGTTCAACCGGGAGTTTATAATGATTCCATCAATCATTATACTGTTTTACGAACTTTAGAGGCGATGTATCAATTACCAAATTCCGGCGATGCCCAGGCAAAACCGATCAGTAACATCTGGAAAAATGAAAAATGAAAAACCAAATATAATGTTTACAAAAAAGTTTAATATTCTAACAATGAAATTATTATTGCCCGCTTTGTGTTTATGTTTCTTGTTTTCATCCATAACCGTAATTGCCACGAATCCACCTGACAAGAATATCATAAAAAATCAGGAATTAAGTGGCAATTGGCAGATGCAATCTTCTGCAAAAATAAATGCCGGCGATGCTGAAATTTCAGCACCCAATTTTTCAGCAAAAGATTGGTATGCTGCCACAGTGCCGGGTACGGTGTTAGGATCATTGGTTGAAGATTCGGTTTTCAAAAACGTTTTCTACGGCCGTAATTTGGAGAAAATCCCCGAAAGCATGTTTGATGTTCCCTGGTGGTACCGGACTACTTTTAATATAGATGAAACAGGACCGGGCCAAATTACAAGATTGCATTTTAATGGAATTAGCTATCGTGCTGAAATTTGGTTGAATGGTCAAAAAATAGCTTCCGCAGATTCTATAAAAGGAAGTTTCAGGCAATTTGATTTAAATGTAAGCAAGTATGTAAAAACCGGGGAAAATGTACTTGCACTAAAAATATCACGTGCCCGAAAGGGTGATTTAACTATCGGTTTTGTGGACTGGAATCCTGAACCTGCCGATCATAATATGGGAATATGGCGCAATGTGCAGTTGCAGATTAGCGGCCAGGTTTCAGTTGATAAACCTTTTATCATAACTAAAGTAGATACTGCCACTCTCGATCACGCAGATGTTACGGTCAGCGCTACGCTTCATAATTATTCTGACAAAACAGTTGATGGAGAATTGCACGGAATGATAGGAAAAGGAATAGCGTTTTCACAAAAAGTTTCGATTGAACCGAACAGTAGTAAAGAAGTGATATTTACTCCTTCCGCGTTTTCTCAATTAAGTATTAATCATCCGAAACTATGGTGGGTACACACTTTAGGCAATCCATATTTATACGATTTGCATCTGCGGTTTAGTTCAGGTGATGAAATTTCAGATAGCAGTCACCTACGTTTCGGTATTCGTTCCGTATCTGATTATATTACCAAAGAAGGACATCGTGGTTTTCGTTTGAACGGTAAAAAAATACTAATAAAAGGTGGTGGCTGGACGGACCCGATGCTATTGAATGCAACTCCGGAATATGAACGCGCAGGCATTGATTATGCCGTCCACATGAATTTGAATGCCATTCGAATGGAAGGTTTCTGGGGAAGCAACCAACATATTTATAACCTTTGCGATGAAAAAGGAATTTTAATAATGGCAGGCTTTAGTTGTCAATGGGAATGGGAAAATCTGGTCGGTAATAAGGACGATAAATACAGTGCCATCATTACACCTGAACAAAATGATATAGCTGCTGAATCATGGCACGACCAAATACTTTGGCTCAGAAATCATCCAAGCATTTTCACCTGGCTTTATGGTAGTGATAAATGGCCGCGTCCTGAGTTGGAGAAAAGATATCTCGCTATTCTTAAAGAATTAGATCCTACACGGCCGTCAGTTTCATCTGCAAAAGAAGTGAACAGTGTTATCACCGGACCTTCAGCAGTGAAGATGCGTGGCCCTTATGATTATGTACCACCGGACTATTGGTATTTGGATACTTCTTATGGTGGCGCTTTCGGATTTAATACAGAAACCGGCCCCGGCCCACAAATCCCTGTTTTGGAAAGTTTGAAGAAAATGATTCCTGTTGATTCCTTATGGCCGATTGGCAGTGCTTGGATGTACCACGCTGCAAGAGGGGAATTTCATAACCTTACTTACTACAATAATGCGATGGATAACCGCCTTGGAAAAGCGAAAGATCTGGATGATTATTTAAGAAAAGCGCAATATTTAAATTATGAAGGAATGAGGGCTATGTATGAAGCATTTGAGGCAAACCGTTTTAAAGCAACGGGTATTATTCAATGGATGTATAATGCTTCGTGGCCTAAATTGTGGTGGCAATTGTACGATTATTACCTGATGCCAACCGGTGCATTTTATGGAGCACGCAAAGCCAATGAACCGCTGCATATTTCTTATAATTATGGAAAAGATGCCGTAGACATTATGAACAATACGGCTGAAAGATCCTCAGGCCTTTCTACGGAAATAACCGTGTATGATATAAATATGAAAAAGGTATTTCAGAAGAAAACCATCTCTAATACTGTAGAGGCGCAGCAAACAGATCAGGTGTTCTCTTTGCCTGCAAATTTAAATGCCGGCAAAACCTGGTTACTCGACCTCAGATTGTACAATAAACAACATCATTTAATAAGCAGTAATTTTTATGTTCTTTCTTCCAAAAAAGATAAACTGAATGAGAAGAAAAGTACATGGTACGTTACACCTCAAACTTCTTTTGCTGATCTTACACTATTACAAAATTTACCTGGCGTAAAATTAGAAAAAAGTGAAACCATAACAACTAAAGGTGATGACACTTACGTCAATGTAAGATTGAAAAATCCATCCAATCAACTTGCATTTATGATTCATCTTGATATGAAGAAAAAAGGCACCGGCGAATCGGTGTTACCTGTTTTCTGGAATGAAAATTATCTTACACTTTTACCGGGTGAAGAAAGAACAGTTTCAGGATATTGTCATACTTCAGACCTTCATGGAGATCAGGTAGGCATCACTGTTAGTGGGTGGAATATCAGAGAATAAAAAATAATGAAAACAATAAAAATCGCGGTCGCGCAATTTCAGCCGAAAGATGGTGACAAAAGTTACAACTTTTCTGTTATTGATAAATTAACGGCTAAATCCAAAGATGCCGGAGCGGAAATAATTTGTTTTCATGAAATGTCAATCACAGCTTACACATTTTTTAAAGATTTATCAAGAGAAAAAGTGGTAGCGCTGGCGGAAAAGATTCCAGACGGTGAAAGCACAAAAAAACTGATTCAAATCGCTGCGAAATATGACATTGCAGTAATGGCAGGATTAGTTGAAATTGAAAATGATCAACTTTACAATACCTATATCTGCGTTGATAAAAACGGGCTGATTGCGAAGTACAGTAAGATTCATCCTTTCATAAGTAAATTTTTTTCGCCCGGTCAAAAGTATGTGGTGTTTGACTTTAAAGGTTGGAAATGCGGAATATTAATTTGTTATGACAACAATGTAATTGAGAATGTAAGAGCCACTTCTTTACTCGGTGCCGAAATTATTTTTGCTCCACATGTAACTATGTGTACACCTTCTTCCATGCCGGGCAGGGGTTTTGTTGATGACGCTTTATGGCAAAAGCGGGAAATAGATCCTGTGCCTTTAAGAATGGAGTTTGATGGGCCAAAAGGAAGGGAATGGCTGATGCGATGGCTTCCGGCGCGTGCGTACGATAACGGAGTTTATTATGTGTTTACCAATCCGATTGGATATGATGGGGACCAGTTAAAAAATGGAAACTCAATGATACTGGACCCTTATGGAGATGTGTTGACAGAAATAAAAAGTTTTGACGATGAGATTGCTGACGATGAGATTGCTGTGGCAACAATTACTGAAGATAAACTGACTCTTGCGGGAGGATACCGTTATAAGAAAGCAAGAAAGCCGGAATTGTACAAGGAGATTTTAGGCGCCAGCCATCGTTCTGAAACAAAACCAGTATGGATGAGCAAAGAAGTGAATGGTGAATAGTGAGTGGTGAATAGTGAATAGTGAATAGTGAATAGTGAATAAACCAATAAACCAATAAACCGATGAACTAATGAACCAATTTACCATTTTACCATTTTACCATTTTACCAATGAACCAATTAACGAATGAACCAATTAACTTATAAATCCTAAATGATAGAAACCATCAATAAATCGAAAAGAAATTATTACATCGTATTTCTTATAATGCTCACATTTTTTGTGATCTCATTTCTTACCAATATTATCGGGCCGTTAGTACCGGATATCATTAAAGGGTTCCATCTTAGCCTTACACTTGTGGCGGTGCTTCCTTTCGCTTTTTTTATCGCCTATGGAATCGTGTCTGTTCCAGCCGGAATTCTGGTAGAAAAGTATAAGGAAAAGAAAATAATGATAGTAGCTTTCATTGTCTCTTTCATTGGCGCTTTGCTACTGGCTATGTTTCCAAACTATCTCACCGCAGTTGTTTCATTATTTTTAATAGGCAGCGGAATGGCAATGCTTCAGGTGGTT
>CAJDUV010000013.1_pt1 | contig 14523 bp, 17 predicted proteins | sample 7391201 | NCBI WGS metagenome assembly CAJDUV01 (sample SAMEA7055680, study PRJEB34461) | soil metagenome | biome: terrestrial ecosystem; feature: Peninsula; material: soil | place: Antarctica | collected 2016 | reverse complement strand
GGATATAAAGCCTTTGCCGTTACTTCTCTTGCAAGCCCATAAGGCCTGTTGTCATAATTCTGGCCTCTTTCGTTTTTAACGGTTGATCTTTGTATTTCAAATTTAGGCTGAGTAACCGCATCCAATAGAAAACCCATTCTGTCGCTTTCCAGCCAGAGCATTTTTTCAAGTTGATTGCTCGGAACAGTTTCGTAATAATTAGTTCTGTCAGTATTAGTGCTTCCATTTAATGTGCCTCCTGATTCTGTCACAATTTTAAAATGTTCTTTGTCCGCCACATTATCGCTCCCTTCAAACATCATGTGTTCAAAGAAATGCGCAAAACCGCTTTTGCCAATTTCTTCACGCGCACTACCTACGTGATAAGTAACATCCACGTGAACCACAGGGTCGCTGTGGTCTTCGGAAACGATAACAGTAAGCCCATTTGGTAAAACATATTTTTCAAACGGAATCACTATTTGATTTCCTTTCTTTTCTACCTTCTGAATAAGTTTAGCTTGTGCAATCACCAGCGCAGGAATTGAAAAAGGTACCATAATTAAAAATAATAGTTTCTTCATTTAAAATTTTTTTCTATTGCGCAATGTAAGAAGTAAGCTTTTGATAATTTTTGTAATTGTGATGAAAGGTTATTCAGAATGTTCTCAACGCAAAGGCAAATTGCGATTTGAAAAAATTATTTTTTTATTGTATTAAACAAATGGTTTTTCCGTTCTGCGCAATAAATAATGAACCTAATGAAGAAGGGATAGTTTAAATTTGCATACTCAATTTTTAAGATGGAAACGAAAGAAGAAATACTGAAAGAAGTAGTAATAAAGTTCGCCGGCGATAGTGGTGATGGCATGCAACTTACCGGAACGCAATTTACCAATAACACAGCCTTAATGGGCATTGATCTGGCTACCTTTCCTGATTTCCCGGCAGAAATAAGAGCGCCACAAGGTACTATTCCGGGTGTTAGCGGGTTCCAATTAAGATTTTCCAGCGACAGGATCTTTACGCCCGGCGATGTTTGCGATGTATTGGTGGCTATGAACGCGGCGGCGCTAAAAACCAATTTAAAGGCATTAAAGAAGAATGGAAAAATTATAGTGAATGTGGACGGTTTTGATGTAAAGAATTTGCGTTTGGCAAATTACCCGGACGGAGTGAATCCACTGGAAAATGGAAGCCTGGAAGGTTATGAGGTAATCAAAATGGATGTTACCAAAATTACCCGTGAAGCATTGAAAGATTTTGCGATGGGAACCAAAGAAAAAGACCGTGCAAAAAACATGTTTGTACTTGGTTTTTTATATTGGATGTATAGCAGGAGCATGGATAATACCATTCGATTCTTAAAAGAAAAATTTTCCGGAAAACCCGAAATAATGGAAAGCAATCTTAAGGTTTTGAAAGCGGGTTATAATTATGGCGATACTACAGAAGCCTTTACCACCCGTTATTCAGTATCAAAAGCCAGGATGCAACCGGGAAATTATAGAAGTGTGATGGGAAACCAGGCAGTTGCGTATGGGTTAATTGCCGCGTCGCAAAAAAGTGGATTGCAATTATTTTTGGGTTCTTATCCTATTACTCCGGCAAGCGATATTTTGCATGAATTGAGCAGGCATAAAAATTTTGGCATAAAAACTTTTCAGGCTGAAGATGAAATTGCCGCCATAAGTTCCGCCATTGGCGCATCGTACGGCGGAAGTCTTGGCGTAACCACAACGAGTGGCCCGGGAATGGCATTAAAAACCGAAGCCATGGGGTTAGCGGTAATGCTGGAAATACCATTGCTTATTTGTGATATACAACGTGGTGGCCCCTCAACAGGCTTGCCCACAAAGACCGAACAAAGTGACCTGCTGCAAGCATATTATGGAAGAAATGGAGAAAGCCCAATGCCGGTTATTTCCGCATCTACACCCAGCGATTGCTTTGGCGCGGTGTTTGAAGCCGTGAGAATTGCAGTACAGCACATGACGCCGGTTATTTTCCTGAGTGACGGCTATATCGCTAATGGCGCTGAACCCTGGAAATATCCTGAAAGTAAAGACCTTCCGCAAATTGAAGTGAATTTCAAAAAAGAGTTAGGTCATCAGGAGGAAGTTTTTCAACCTTATTTGAGAGATGAAAAATTAGTTCGTGCATGGGCAGTGCCAGGTTTTGCAGGCCTGGAGCACAGAGTGGGCGGATTAGAAAAGCAAAATATTACCGGCAATGTAAGTTATGACCCGGAAAATCATCAATTGATGGTGAATCTCCGACAGGAAAAAATTGACAAAATCGCGGATTATATTCCTGAGCAACAAATAGATAATGGACCCGAAAAGGGAAAGGTACTGGTACTTGGATGGGGAAGCACTTATGGTGCCATAAAAAGCGCAGTTGCCGATTTGATTTCCGAAGGTGAATCAGTTTCGCATGTGCATCTCCGTTATGTTCGGCCGTTCCCAAAAAATTTGGGAGATATTTTAAAAAGTTTTGAACATGTTTTAATTCCGGAACTCAATAATGGCCAGCTTATAAAAATTATCAGAGATAAATATTTGTTGGATGCAAAAGGGTTGAATAAAATTATGGGAGTTCCCTTTGCAAAGCATGAAATTATTGATGAAATAAGGAAAATGCTGTAATAATAAAACCGCCATTTGTCTTACGTCATTTTTCATTCTATCTTACTCTATCCCTTCCTAAAGTTAATCCTAATTTAATACTGAAAGTGATGTACGAGTCGTTGTTCTTAGGATTACCACGGATGCCATCAGGATGCGCGGTTACAGCGCCGGGCTTGTGCCTGTCATTAAGCAGTATCGCTTCGTTGAGTTGTGTGCCACTTAAATATTTTCCGAAAACACCAGGATCAATGTATCGCCCGCTTACATCATCAAGATAATCCGTTGTTAATATCCGGTACATAAATTCCGCTCGCACATTTACAATTGGTGTAATATCATACCTGGCTCCAACGCCTAATGGAAAATTAATTTGGTTGAGCTTATATTCTTTCACATTTGGGTACTCAGCAAAACCTTGCCCTTCTGTATGTAAAGGCTGTAAGTCCACATAATTACCATTTAGCATAGTTTGAGGATTAAAATGAAAATAACCTACACCCGCCAGTAGATAAGGAGAAACCGAAGGAGGGTAATGCTCGTCATTATAATTACCGAATATCTCAAACGGATGAAACTCACCGACAGCCACCACTTCCGAAATTGAACTTCGAAAACTGAGGTTTCTTTCGTAGCGGCCACTTGTAGAAGCTGCTACATTCTTCAAAATGCTGTCGTAAGCTTTTACAGAGCCAAAAGTACCTTCAAGTCTAACCCCAATTGCGTTTTTGTACATTACACTAAAAAAAAGGCCGCCGCAAAACTCGGTATTTTTTAAGTTGAAATCTTTCACTGATTTTTTTCCAGGACCTTTTCTTCCTCCCAAATCTGTCATTGCATTCATTGCCCCTAAAGATCCTCCTATTTCATAAACGAAATCTGCTTCGTAATAATCACCATTATAGAAATAGTATTGAGCTTTTAATTGGCTGCAGCCTACCATTAAAAGAATAAAAATCATTAATTTAATTTTCATAAAGCGAGATTAGTTAAAATATTGAAAACCATATCAGGTGTTTTAATCTATAAAAATAAACACTATTTTTTAATATTGGGTTTTACAATTGTATTATAATATTTGCAAACGGGCCTCAAGCTACAAATATCACATTTTGGAGCTCTGGCCACACAAATATAGCGACCATGTAATATTAACCAATGATGGGCTAAATGAATTAAATCCTTAGGTAAATTTTTAATGAGTTGCTTTTCTGTTTCCAAAGGTGTTTTTGCTTTTACTAAACCAATGCGATTGGCAACTCTAAACACGTGAGTATCTACGGCCATGTTTGGCTGGTTGTCTATTACGGAGGTAATCACGTTTGCTGTTTTTCTTCCTACACCGGGGAGTCTCATTAATTCGTTCACTGTCATGGGTATTTTGCCCTCAAAATCATCCATTACCATCTTAGCCATACCAATAAGGTGGTTGGTTTTATTATTTGGATATGAGATACTCTTTATGATTGAAAAAAGTTTTTCGGTATTAGCGTTGCTCAGCGATTCAATATCAGGATAATTTGAGAAAAGAGCAGGAGTAGTGATGTTGATGCGTTTATCGGTGCATTGGGCCGAAAGAATTACTGCAACTATTAATTGATACGGATTATCATAAATTAATTCCGTTTTTGCATCCGGGCTGTTTAGTAAAAAGTAATTAATTACAAATTGATATCTCTCTTTTTTAGTCATAAAAAAATCCTGCTTTTTCGGAACAGGATAAAAATAATGAATTTTAGATAAGTTTAAAGAGAATGTAATTGTGCCTGCTTTTTTGAGGCATATTCCATAATTCTATCAATTGATTGTTGCCGGGGAGAATATCTTACTTCATTTAATAAATGTTGAGTGCTTAATAATTTCTCAAATGCTTCGCGCACGTCCCAATCCGTTTGCAGCGATGCTCTTATTTCTGCATTTTTTGCTTCGGAAGTCTCGTTGTACAGGTATCGCACCAGGTCTTCCTGAGTAATTGTAATCATAAAAAATTTGTTGGCTTTAATAAAAAATCAATATCCTATCCAATTGTAAAACGCATTTTGAGTAGAAATATTGTATTGAGTTTTTCTATCTTATTGAGGATGAATCTACAGTAACAATAAAAAGGTCTTCATTATCTTTCTTCATCAGGTACTTTTCCCTCGCATATTTTTCAAGAGTTGCGGGATTAGTTTTTAACAATTTCAGTTCGTTCCTGGTTTCAGCAGTTTGCCTGGTCATTACTTTCTCACTTTCCTGCAATCTGTTTAATTCCCGGATCCTTTTTAATTGAAGTGTAAAATCATTTCTGTCAAAGAACATCATCCATACAGCAAAAGCTATGCCTGTTATTAAATATTTGCTGGTAAATATGAAACGAATTTTTTTCATTCAGAATGAGCGTGTTAACTATCCAATGTTGAATTGTAGAAATGCTTTTAAGGCCAGGTTGCAAAAGTGTTTATTATAATTTAAATTTCCAATATCCTTCATCTTTACATCCTCCATTATTATAACCTAAATCAAATATCCTTCATTCTACATCCTGATTCCACCTATTTTCTCCCAAATTTAATCTTCCCTTTTGGAAAAACAGCACTTTCACCTAAAATTTCTTCAATTCTTATTAATTGATTGTATTTTGCTATACGGTCTGTGCGGCTAGCCGAACCGGTTTTTATCTGGCCACAATTTAAAGCTACAGCAAGATCTGCGATGGTAGTATCTTCAGTTTCTCCGCTACGGTGGCTCATAATAGTATTGTATCCATTATTTTGCGCAAGCGAAACTGCGTTGATAGTTTCCGTTAGTGTGCCTATCTGATTTACTTTTACCAGCAGGGCATTTGCAATCTTTTCGTCTATCCCCTTCTGCAATCTTTTTACATTAGTTACAAAAAGATCATCGCCAACCAACTGAATCTTTTTGCCCAGTTTTTCTGTCATTAATTTCCATCCTTCCCAATCATCTTCGGCCATTCCATCTTCAATGGAAATGATAGGATATTGTTTAACCCAACTTTCCCAAAACTCAACCATGCTCTCTCTGTCTAATTTTTTGCCGTCAGATTTATGAAAATGATATTGCTTTTTATCTTTATCATACATTTCACTTACCGCCGGATCCATTGCTATCGCTACTTCTTTTCCCGCTTTATATCCTGCTTTATCAATTGCTGAAAGCACCGTTTCGATTGCTTCTTCATTGCTTTGAATATTAGGGGCAAATCCGCCTTCATCACCCACATTGGTACTATAACCTTTCTTCTTTAAAACAGATTTTAATGTATGAAAAATATCTACTCCCCAGCGCAACGCTTCACCGAAAGAATTGGCGCCGACGGGCATTACCATAAATTCCTGGAAATCTATTTTATTATCTGCATGCGCACCGCCATTTAAAATGTTCATCATGGGAATGGGAAGCGTTTTCGCATTCGTTCCACCAATATATCTGTATAAAGGAAGGTTCGCTTCTAATGCTGCCGCTTTAGCAACCGCTAAACTTATTGCCAGTATTGCATTTGCTCCTAATTTGCTTTTATTATCAGTTCCATCCAACGCTATCATTTTGCTGTCAATTCCGGTTTGATCAGCAACATCCCAACCAACTAATTCATCACCCAAAATAGTGTTTACATTTTCAACTGCTTTAAGAACTCCTTTTCCCTGGTAAATTTTTTTGTCATTATCACGAAGCTCCATTGCCTCATGTATGCCTGTGCTTGCGCCCGATGGCACTGCAGCTCTTCCAAGAAATTCATTTTCTGTAAGAATATCTACTTCAATAGTAGGATTGCCGCGGCTGTCTAAAATTTGGCGGGCATGGATGTTTGCGATGTAACTCATTGATGTTTATTTATTAAGTTTTTATATTTTAATTTTAAAAGTATTAACGGATCCATTTAAATGATAAAACTCCCGCTTTTTCAATAATATTAAATTCATGATGATCTGATGAAATAACGATAGCCTTTTTTAATAACAGCAAGCGACAAACAAATCAATCAGCAAAGAAAATTTTTATGATTTACTTTGAAGTATCCTACTTTTTTTATAAAAGTATTATTGAGATTATTTGTAAAATCAACTGGCAAAGTAATTAATATTTTAAAAATATTTTCAGCCTCTTCTTTACCTGAAAATCGTAATGTATCGTAATATACTTCTGCGATGGAAGCTTTATGCATATACACAGTACACTCATTTTCGGCTGCTCTTTCAAATATTTTAGCAACAATTTCAGCCCCAATTTCTTTTCTAAAGAATGCAATTAAAGCACAAGAGTCTAAAACATAAAGGTCATTATTCATCTATCTAAAAGTTTGTCTTCTTGTTTTCGCTTCAAAAACTCTTCGCTGCTTGGCATACTATTTTTAAAAGCACCCATTGCATCATAAATGGCTTTGTATTTTTTAGGAATTTTCTTCTCTACTGGTTTCTTTAATTTTTCCATTAATGAAACCACTTTACCCAGTTCTTCTTCAGGAACCTCATCAACTAACCGAAGAATTTTTTCTTTATTTTTTACTGCGGGCATTTGAACTTTTTTTACAAATTTAATTTTATTCCGGCAAATGATAATTGTAAATGATACGAATTGCTTTTGAATATTATTTTATTGATTTATAAATTTTTTATTTATCAAATAATTTTACCCACCAATAGTAAATGATTTTAAATAATGAATCATTGCTTTCTTTATCCTTTCAGGAAGCACTTGCTGTCAAATTCCTGAAAACTTCCTCCAAACTTGTGCTCTTGCTTTGTAAAGAAAGTATATCAAGATTATTTTGTAAACTGAATTCCATTAAAAGTTTTTTAACTTTTTCAGGATTTGAAGTTTGAAGATGATATTGGTTAGAAACATCTTCCACATTTTCTACTCCATCTAATTGTTTTAATAAATTAATGTCAATATTTTTTCCAAATTGCACTACTACAATATGTGACGTTTTGTTGGCGGATCGCAAATTTGCCAACGTGTCATCTGCTACAATATTTCCTTTATTAATGATAATTACCCGGTCGCAAATGCTCTCTACTTCCTGTAAAATATGAGATGAAAAAAGTACGGTTTTATTTTTGCCGAGTTCCTTAATTACCTGCCTTATTTCTACTATTTGATTTGGATCTAACCCGCTCGTTGGCTCGTCAAGTATCAACACTTTTGGATCATGAATTAAGGCTGCTGCCAGCCCCACTCTTTGTTTGTAACCCTTGCTGAGCTGGCCGGTTTTTTTATTACTTTCGGGTTTTAATCCGGTAATCCCAATTACCTCATCCACTCTTTTTTTTAATGAATTTATTTTATGCAATCCACCTATAAATTCAAGGTATTCCCTCACATACATTTCATAATAAAGTGGATTCCCTTCCGGCAAATAGCCTATTTGTTTTTTGGTTTCCAATGGATTTGCATTTACATCAATTCCATTTACAGAGATTTTGCCCGAATCAGATCCCAGGAATCCTGTTATCATTTTCATGGTAGTAGATTTTCCGGCACCATTTGGCCCCAAAAAACCTACGATCTCATTATCGTGTGCTGCAAACGAAATATTGTCAACAGCTTTTTGATGCCCGTAAATTTTTGTAAGATTTGAAACGATAATCGCCATGGTGGACAAATGTACATCGCTAACATTGAAAGCGAATGGAAAAGAGAGAAAAATCTCTTCATTTTTGATAGTGCGGCTAATCTATTGGCTCACAATTTTTTTTGCTGACGCTGGTTTCCAGACCAGTAACTGTAGTTTAAGACCAGTAACTGTAGTTTAAGAATAGAAGGAAGTAAATTTTAAAGTTTTATTTTCAAAATTGTAAAGACTGGAATGCCTCCAAAATTGCATCTCAAATTTATTTTTGTAACGCGTACTGGGTTCGAACCAGTGATTCCTCCGTGAGAGGGAGACGTCTTAACCCCTTGACCAACGCGCCATTTTCCCAGCATTATAAAATCTATACGATAGATGAGAGATTTTTAAATTTAAATCATTCACTCTTTTATCCATTCCGAAGTAAAAATAACTTGTTACGGCATTTATATCTCATCACATATTTTCCTCCGGCCTGTTTCTATTATTATTAGGGTTATTATTTCCTTGCCTGTTGGCCTGACCTTTATTGGGAGACGTTTTTTGGGCAGGCCCATCTTTCGGCTTACCACCAAATTTAGCTCCGGAATTGTTGCGATCATGCTGCTGTTGCCTCCTGTCTTGTGAGCGCGGATTGCTCTTTCCCGGTCCCGCATTGCCTCTTCTTTCGCTATCCTTACGCTTGCGCGTGGTTTTTTCTAATGATTTTAAGCTGATCTGCCCCACCACATCTACAAATTCCGGTTCCACTTCTTTTGGTTTACCGCTGATTACTTCAACAGTTTCTAACGCTTCCGGTTTAATACCTTCTTTATTCTGGGCTTTTATCTTTTTTACAGTTTCAATTGAAAGTGGATAATGTTTGGTAGTATCTGCCATTGTGTACCACATCAGATTTCTAAAAATATCCTTTTTTACTAAAAATGCCCGGCCTTTGGCTACTTCAATCACATCTGCATCTTCCGGGAAAAATTGCAACGCATCTAAATAAGTATCCAGTTCATAATTAAGACAGCATTTTAACCTTCCACATTGTCCGCTTAGTTTGGTTTGGTTAATGCTCAGATTTTGATAACGTGCCGCATTGGTATTTACACTTTTAAAATCGGTAAGCCAAGTACTGCAGCAAAGTTCGCGGCCACAACTTCCTATCCCGCCTACTTTTCCTGCTTCCTGCCGCGCGCCTATTTGTTTCATTTCTACCTTTACTTTAAACTCGGAGGCGTAAATTCTGATCAATTCACGAAAATCAACTCTTTCGTCTGCAATATAAAAAAAAGTGGCTTTTCTGGAATCCGCCTGAATTTCTACTTCAGCCATTTTTAATTCCACCTTCAATTGTCGTGCTATTGCCCTGCTTCTTATCAACACTTCTTTTTCCCGTGCCTTGCTTTCTTTCCACTTAGAGATGTCGCTTTCCGTAGCAATCCTTAAAATTCTTTTTATTTCGGAACTATCCTCTTTTACACCTTTTTTCTTTAATTGAAGACGCACTAATTCACCGGTAATACTCACAGTGCCTACATCAAAACCATTTACTCCTTCTACTGTGATGATATCTCCCTTCTCAAAAAAGTTAAGGGAATTATTTCTATAAAAATCTTTCCGGCTTCCCTGGTTAAAAGAAACTTCTATAATTCTGCAGTTACTTTCCGGATCACTGAATGGAAGATTAGCAAGCCAATCGTGAACATTCATCCGGTTACACCCTCCGGTACTGCAGCCACCGTTACTTTTACATCCGGTGGGTTTACCTGTACTACAACTATCGCAACCCATATATTTTATTTATATAAAGTGAATTAATAAAAATGATGAGGGGTAATTCAGGCAGATGTGGTACAACTTTAAATACGTAGTAATTTTACAATAAACAAAAAGAAAATGATTTTATTTCCAAAAGTGTAAAATTATAATAAGACCTTTTTTTATAAAAAAAGCAAACAGAAATCCTATGAAAATTTAGTTGTTTCTACATAAAATATTAATCACATCTGCACATAAATCATTTTCCTCAATAAACCAAAATTAGGGAATTATCTTTAATAATATGGTACAAACGTATGGTAAGCGAATGAAATAACATTTTAGCGTGAGCATTACGCTCAATGTAATAAATAGCTTTGTTCAGTTCATTTACAATAGCTTCCTGTGCTTCTATGCTGCACATTTTATTTAGCCTGGCCGAAAAATCCCTTTCCTTTTCAGAAATAGATGCAAGGCCATTTTCTTCAAGTAAGTGAATTCTGATAGCCTGTTGCAATAAATGTATAAAATATTTTAAGAACTGCTTTTGTTTTTCCCTTCCAAGCCTGCTTATTTCTTCAATCCACTTTAATTGGGCGTTCACATTATTTTTAATAATCACATTCAGCCAGTCCCTAACCTGAGCCTGCCAGTCTTCTTCAGCATTTTGTAATAACTGAAGCGCTTCGCGAAAATTGCCCTCAGAAAGTGCGGCTATCTGTTCCGCTTTTTCAACTTCTACATTATAATCGCTTATTAATACTTTTTTAATCTCCACATTCTCAGGAGAAGGAATCTTAATTAACTGTGTTCTTGAAAGTATTGTAGGTAAAATAGCATTTTCATCTTCTGCCACAAATATAAAAAGAGTATCCGGTGGTGGTTCTTCTATTAGCTTTAATAATTTATTTCCCGCATTCCCCAAAAATTCGGGCATCCACATGATCAATATCTTATAATTGCTCTCAAAAGATTTTAAGCTGAGTTTATGCGAAATATCATCACATTCATTTACTGTAATATTTCCCTGTTTATTTGCAGGGCTTTCAATTTTCGCTTTAGGGTTTTCTTTTAAAAAATTGATCCAATCAGTTACATTTCCATATGGGAATTGGTGAATAAATTCTCTCCATTCTACAATATAATCAGTACTTAATACTTTTGCATGATTGCTGTCCTTTTTCAAAGCGGGATACGAAAAATGCAAATCCGGATGGCTCAAATGCTCAATCTTAATACAGGAAGCGCATACCCCACAACTATCATCCATATTTGCCGGGGACGTTTCATTTTCTGCTTCTCCAAATAATGAAATTATCTTATCGCTTTTCTTTTTTGGATTTGCTCTCTCGCATAAAATATACTGAGCAAATGCAATGGCTAATGGTAGAGCGCCACTCCCCTCTTTTCCCAAAAAGAGTAGCGCATGTGAAAGCCTGTTATTTTGCACCAGATCCCGCAGCCGGCGCTTTACTACTGTTTGTGCTACTATTTTGTCGAATTGCATACTTAGGTATCAGGATACAGGAATCAGTTTAAATATTTTAAAATATCATCACTAAGCGGAGTTACCTTACTATCAAATTTTGTTATTAAAACGCCGTTTTCATCTAATAAAAATTTAGTGAAATTCCATTTGATATCTGCATCCATAACGCCGTTCTCAGATTTTTCAGTAAGCCATTTATAGATGGGCGCAATGTCATCGCCTTTTACTGAAACCTTTGCTGCCATTGGAAATGTAACTCCATAGTTTTTTGTGCAGAAAGATTTTATTTCATCATTACTGCCTGGTTCCTGTCCACCAAAATTGTTGGCAGGAAAGCCTACAATAACTAATTTATTATTGTACTTTTTGTACAGATCTTCGAGCTGCGCATACTGAGGCGTAAAGCCGCATTTGGATGCCGTGTTGACTACCAGTATTTTCTTTCCTTTAAATTGTGAAAATTCTATGGTGCCGCCATCCAGCGCTGTTACTTTAAATTGATAGATCGTCTCTGGTTTCATAATACTTGAAGTTGATGCGGGAATAATAAATGATAGTAATGCCAATGCGAGGCATCCGAAAAATATTTTTTTCATTACTTTTTTTGTAAAGGTAACGATTCAAAAAAAAAGAGGCCGGTCAGGCATCTGTCATTTTTAATAACGAACTTTGCAACCAAAAAAAGGATGGTTGAAGAAAAAGTAGCATTAGAAAGGAAGATCAATAAAATCATAAATGAATTCAAAGTAAAAGCGGTCATATTTGATTTGGACGGCACTTTAATAGACAATAATTCGTACCACCGGAAAACATGGGAAAAATATTTGAATAGCAAAGGGAGAAGTATTTCTACTGCAGAATTTAATGCTCATTTAATCCGGATTAATTGGCTTGCTGGAAATATTTTATGAACATAATATTCCGATGGCGATTGCTACGTCTGGCATACAGCCCAATATTGATTTCATGTTTGATCACATTCCTATTAAAAAATATTTTAAAGCTGTTGTAAATTCTTCGCACATCAAAAAAGGGAAACCAAATCCTGAAATTTATTTGAAAACAGCCTCTATTTTGGGCATTGCACCCCAAAATTGTTTGGTATTTGAAGATGCCGTTGTCGGTATAAACGCCGCAAAAGCAGCAGGTACGAAAGTGATTGCGATTACGACTACTCAACCAAAAGAAGAATTATCTGACGCGGATATGATTATTGAAGATTATGAAAAATTTTAGAAACCATTATTAATAAGTATATTAACCGATTGCCATCTGTCGCTTTATTTTTGCCAGATTTCAGCCAACTTTATAAAAAAAAGATAAAGAATGAATACAGTTGGTTTAAATGAAAAATCATTCTCATACAATTCGGTTGATGACCAGGATGTTTTTTCAATTATAAAAGCAATTAAAACAGGAATTAAATTCAGCGTTTTTATATCAATTGCGCAAAAGAGCCCTTTTACTCTTAATGAATGGTCCGCTTTCCTGAATATTTCTGAAAGAACCATGCAGCGACATAAAAAAGAAAGAAGGCCTTTTGATACCGGTTCTTCAGAAAAAATTATTGAAATCACTTTGCTTTATAAATACGGCATTGAAGTTTTTGGAAATAAAGAGAAATTTAATAGCTGGCTTATAACAAAAAACCTGGCACTTGGTGGAGTGGTTCCAAAAGAATTATTAGATAATACCTTTGGAATAAATTTATTGAGGGACGAATTGACCCGGATCGAATTTGGTGTTTTAGCATGAGAGTATATAGACTGATCAAAGAAAAATATATGCGCGATCTCAGCGGAACAGGCGCAAAGAGAGCAGGTGCCAGGTGGAACAGCAAGGGCCACGAGATGTTATATACAAGTGAATCAAGATCACTTAGCACCGCTGAAATAGCGGTACATACACCATTGGGAAATATCCCATTAGATTATTTTTTAATCACTATTGAAATTCCTGATTCGATTCATCTTTTTGAATTGAAAATTGCGGATTTACCTGAAGATTGGAAGGTGATACCTCATTCAAATTCTACACAATTAATTGGAGATAAGTTTCTTGACGACGGGAAATATTTAGTAATGAAAGTGCCATCTGTGGTAGTTCCCGGCGATTTTAATTATTTAATAAACCCGGCACACAACCTTTTTACAAAAATAAAAATAGTTGATACAGTTGCTTTTGCATTTGATAAAAGGCTATTTAAAAAATAAATGACTTTATATTTGAAAAAACCCGGTTCTATGAAAAAGAAATTATTTACATTTTCAAATCTTTTCACCGCAATATTTATCATATTTATACTTGTGATGCTGATAAATCCTGGTTTCAAAGCGACGGTTCTCCAGGGTTTCATGAAGATCGGATTATTTCAACCAAATATTCCGAAATCTGCGCCAGGTAAATCATCAGAGGTAGTTACCCAAAGTCTATTATTTAAAAATACCGATGGAAAAGTCATTGATCTTCAGAAGCAAAGAGGAAAAGTAATATTTATTAATTTTTGGGCTACCTGGTGCCCGCCCTGTATTGCCGAAATGCCATCTGTCAATAGATTGTATAATGAATTTAAAAACAACGAAAATGTGATATTTATAATCGCGGATGTTGATAATAATTTTATTAAATCAACTGCATTTATGAAAGAAAAGAAATTTTCTCTTCCTGTTTATTCACTTGCAGGCGATATTCCGCGTGAATATTTTTCGGGTACGTTACCTACCACAATTATTTTAGATAAAAGCGGGAATATTGCTTTTCAACATGAAGGGCTGGCAGATTACAGCAGCGACAAAATGATTGAATACATTAAAAAGATGAGCGAATAGAGAATTCAATTTCAAATTATCTTTTCTTCCACATCTTCATTCCGGCAATAATAATAATTGAGCTGGAGGCTTAAAAAAATTGCTGCGATATGTTACATTTGCAAACAATTTACGCTCTTGGGTAAATTTATGGGATCCGTTTTTTAGGTTGTCAACGCTAGTAGAAAAGGCTGATATATAATTTCCGAGACCTTATTGCCTTATTATGATAAGCCTGTCAGAAATAAGATAACAAGGTTTATACCTGTATTTCATAGCTTTTCTACTAAGGTTAAAACA